>ENA-UPWK01000016-UPWK01000016.1-human-gut-metagenome-genome-assembly--contig:-NODE-16-length-194756-cov-19.600501_pt1 | contig 194756 bp, 169 predicted proteins | sample MGYA00250048_ERZ773373 | MGnify/ENA primary metagenome ERZ773373 (study PRJEB29103, sample SAMN06112059) | human gut metagenome | biome: human gut; feature: ankylosing spondylitis patient; material... | reverse complement strand
AAGCTTGTAAACAGCATCCCTGTCTGTAATGTTTTCTTTCACAAAACGGAAATTCGGATTATCCATAACAGGAGCAAGCGTTGAGAGATTGCCGGCATATGTAAGACAATCAAGACATACGATTCTGTAATCGGGATATTTTTTGAGCATATGAAAAACGAAGTTTGAGCCGATAAAGCCCGCTCCGCCTGTAACTATTATTGTCATCTTAGCCTCCATTAAATAAAATTTTATCCTCAGCCACCGTTTTTAAATGTTGACCGTAATGAGACTTGCCATACAAATCCGCTAAACACAACAATTTTTCTTTGCTGATCCATTTTTCATGATAAGCAATTTCCTCCGGAGCAGAAATAACAACACCCTGTCGTTTTTGAATTGTTTGAATAAACAAAGCTGCATCCATAAGGCTTTCGGTTGTTCCTGTATCAAGCCAAGCAAATCCTCTGCCTAAAATCTGAACTTTTAAATTGTTTTCGTTCAGATACATTCTGTTAAGATCTGTAATTTCAAGTTCACCTCTGGCTGACGGTTTAACCTTTTTAGCCATTTCAACAACACGATTATCATAAAAATACAGACCCGTTATACAATAATTTGATTTTGGCTTTTTTGGTTTTTCTTCAACAGAAATTACATTTTTTTCTTTATCAAATTCAACAATTCCAAATCTCTCAGGATCATTCACATAATATCCAAAGATAGTTGCTTTTCCATTTTCCGCATCTCTGACAGCATCGTTAAGATACTTTCTGAACCAACCACCGTAAAATATGTTGTCACCAAGTATCATCGCACAAGTATCGTTACCGATAAAATCCTCTCCAATTAAAAAAGCTTGTGCTAATCCTTCCGGCTTTTCCTGAACAGCATATGACAAATTTATTCCAAAATTACTGCCATCACCAAGCAAATCTTTAAATCTTGGTGTATCAGACGGCGTTGATATTATTAAAATATCTCTTATACCGGCAAGCATAAGTGTAGATAACGGATAATAAATCATCGGCTTATCATATATCGGCAACAGCTGTTTAGATGTTACCTTTGTCAGTGGGTAAAGTCGAGTCCCCGACCCACCGGCTAAAATTATACCTTTCATAGAACCACCTCATTCTATAAAATCAGATTGAATAAATAATAATTCCTAATATTATAATAGAAAGTCCGATAAGCTTTTGCTTGTTGATTTTTTCTTTTAGGAAAAGCCAACTTAGAAATGCAACAAAAATATAACCTGACGATTCAAGAATCGGACCAAGTGAAAGCGGGATTACAGTGTACGCCCACACGGAACAAAGAGTTGCTCCGAAGAAAATTATGTATGCAAATATTACCCTCGGATTAAGGTACTCCTTTATCCAATGGTCATAGGTTTTATTGGCACTTTTTTTGAGAATAATCTGGGATACTGAGGAAATAAAAACACCAAACAGAAAAATCAATGAAAACAAAATTTTCTCATTCATCAGCTCTCACCACCACAATTACACCCAAAATTACGATTGCCGCACCAAGGAGCATATTCCATTTTATCTGTTCTTGAAAGAATACAAAACCCCACAATATTCCCCATACTATTGTTATTGCCTTGTTTGAATATGCAGTATTCAACGGCAACTTTTTTATAATCTGTTGCCAAACAATTGCATAAATTCCGAGATTCAAAATCACAAGTCCATAAAAAAATATGAACCAAAATGAAAGGAATTTATGCTGACCTGCCAGTTTGGTACAAACTCCACTCAAGGAACTTACGACAAGCAGTACATGAAGTAGAATATAATATTTTAATTTAGATTTCTTATTCATCTTGCTATCCGTCATCGCTAATTATACTCACTCACAATCAACATCGGCATTTATAACTTCTCTTACTCTGTATTGTTGCAGATTACTAACAGTCATATATATTCTTCCTACATATTCTCCGATAAATCCAAGTGCAAAAAGTATCAATCCTCCAAGAAACAATATCACCGAAATTGTCGAAGCATATCCTGCACTCATCATAGGAATACATAGTTTTTGAATAATCACAACTATACCTGTAATAAATCCTACTAATGCAACAAAAAAACCAATTGCAGTAATCACCCTTAATGGCAAAATAGAAAAGTTTGTAAAACCTGTCAACCATAGTTTAAGCATTTTTTTTAATGTATAGTTTGATTTACCTTCAAGTCTTTCTCTGTGGGGTAATTCAACCTCTGTACTTCTGCCTGCTATGCTGTTAAGAAATCCATCCATCGATGGAAATGGGCTTTTATATACTTTATATGAATCTACCGCAAATCTACTGATAGCATAAAAGCTCGAAATATGAACACCCTTTGGTTTTGAACCATTAAGTTCCAATATTTTTGAGTTCATGTTACTTGTAATTTGCTTAAATTTACTATGCTTTTTATGTGAAAAATATCCATAAACCGAATCATAACCCTCTAACACCTTATCAGCAAGGGTAAAAATATGTTCTGCAGGATGTTGACCGTCATCATCCATAAAAACAAGAACATCACCTTTGCAATAATTTATTGCCGCCATCTTAGCTGATGTTTGTCCATAATTTTTTGATAAATTAACACCTATGATTTTCTTATCATTCTCACATAGTGTTTTTATCACATCAAATGTTGAATCAAACGGATAGTCGTTTACTAAAATTATTTGATAATCATAATTTGGTCTTTTTGAAAAACATTCTTTGATTTCAGTTACAACCTTCTCAATAATTTTTGAAGATTTGTAACACGGAATTGCTATTGAAATCAACATTATCTTTCACACTCACTTAACACTAAAATCATTTTTTATTTCGATATTTGGAACATTATTTAGAAATCAAAGTATCATTTGAACTTTCATGTACAAAACTATTTTCCATATTCACTCCAAAACAAACTCAATACGATTTGAAACTTCATTTATAAAGTTTTCACACTCGTCAAGAGAATTCCCCTTCACAATAACCTGACCTGTACAATCTTTTGAATTTTCAAATTTATGAATCTCATCACCGTGTTCAACAAAATATGTAATTTCAACAATATTTTCATTCTTATCATTGTTGTTTATTATATCTTTTAAAGTACCCGATTTTTCAGAATAAAGCATTTTTGCATAGCACGGTATTTTTTTACACGAAGCATGTGAGTCAAAATAATGTGTCATATCTTTCCCCATTGCAGTTTCTACTATCATTTTGTAAATATCAACACCATAGTAGATAGAAGTAAGCTCCGGAAGGCAGTTTGCGCCGATTCTACCTGTAAGTTCAATAATATACACTTTATTGTTTTTTTCTATCAAATCTACATTAACAACACAATTATCAAATCCTATGACATTGATTGCTTTCTCAACTTCATTTTTGCTCTGTCGCAATATTTCATAATTTACGCACAATGGAACATAATGACCTATGGGAATTCCTGTTTTTGAAAAATATGTTACATCCCCATAACATTGTGTAAACAAAATTTTACGATTAACAACAAATGCCTGACAACTAAATTTGTGACCATCAATAAATTCCTCAACAATACAGAAATCTTGATGAGTTTCGCTCATCGTATCTTCATAACATTTAAGTAAATTTGATTCATCCCTAACAACATTTATACCACGACTTCCCTGTAAATCAACAGCTTTAATAATTACAGGAAACTCAAATTCATTTTCAACATCACGCAAATCATCTTCACTTTTAAGAACTTTATATTTGGCAGTTGAAACATTGTTCCTAAAGAATGCCTCTTTCATCAATAGTTTATTACCTGATAATTCAGCCGAAAGTGAGTTAAGTCCGGGCAAGTTCATCTTCTCACAAACATAACCAAGTGCAGAAATTCCTGTATCAAGACATGCAGTAGCAATTCCGTCAATTTTTAAACTTTGAGCCTGCTTAAGGACTTCATCAGGCTTTGAAATATCAACATAACAAACCTCATCAGCAAATGCGAAACCGGGATAATTTCCATTTATACTCGCAACAATAGTATGATATCCAAGCTTTTTAGCGGTTTTTATGAGTTGAACCTGTCCTCTGCCTGCGCCTAATATCATTATTTTTTTCATAATCACACCTGCTTACTTTACAATATAATACCCCAATCTTGATGAACTGTCTATCGTGTTACCCAAGTTTTCAAGTTCAAGGTCGCTGATACGATAAACTTTATAGGGATTTAATTTTTTAAAGACATTCATATCTTTAATATCCTGCTCGGTAAACAGGAATTTGATAGATACATTATCATTTGTAGGGTTTTCTGCTAAATCAGGTTTGTTACCACAAGCAACATCTATAACCATTTTCATAAAATCATTGCCAGTCGATAGATACACAAGATCTGAACCTATGCAATCTCCACCCATTCTTGCACCTATCTCAATAATACGAATATTACCGTCTTTGTCGACTTTAAATTCTGAATGTCCCGCACTATTTTCAATATGCAAGTCTGATAGCGCCTTAATAATATGATTTTTAGCTTTCTCCAAAACATCTTGCGAAAGATCAGAAGGCTGACAATGACCGGTTTCGATAAAATGAGGAGCACCTGTCGTGAACTTCTTCGTTGTAGCAAGATAGTGATGTTCCCCTTTGTATGAAATAGTTTCCATACTGTACTCGTTACCCTCAATATATTCCTCAATAATTGCCTTATGTTCAAATGATGTCTGACACGCTTCTGTAACTGCTTTCATAACACCACTTGTGCTTTCAAGCTTCATAATATTACGACTGCCTGAGCGGTCAGTTGGTTTAACTATAATCGGGAATGAGAAATCATGCAATTCTCTGATATCAAAACTTTGATCTGCTAACACAAATTTCGGACACGGTAAACCTGCGTCAAGAAGTGCTTTACGCATTGCATACTTATTAGTCTGTATATTTGCGTATTTAGTCTGATTACAAGGCAAACCAAGCTTTTCTGCAACATAATTTACTGTTATTGAGGCAAGGTCAGAGGCAATTGAGCATACACCGTCCGGCTTAATTTCCTTGCATTTTTCCAGTATTTTATCTTTTTCAATTATACTGATAGGATAAAAATAATCAGCATTATCTTTTCCGACAGCACCTTCCTCCCACGCAAATACATGGGTTTCATATCCAAGTGACTTCGCTTTCAAAATCAACTGATTCTGAAAATCGTTCGCACCAATTATTACAAGTTTTTTCAATATATGCATTCCTCAACTATAAAATTTCCAAATAGACACATCTGACATATTTCTTACTTTTTTTACTTTTAATTTAGAATTATAATGTTCTTTTAAGAAAGTAAACATCAAATCGTAATTTGACTCATCCGAAACATAATACACATTATCTTCAAACAATGCCTTTGCGGGATTTTTTACATTAATTTTGTTTAAATAATCATTAAAATATACCTGTCCGTAAAAACTCTTCTTGTCCGGAATATTGTTATAAAAGAATTCCGATGTTGTTAATGTATTCGTATTCCAAAAATTTTCTTTTATGTAGTCATTATAGCTTGATGTTTCCCAAATAAATTTATCGTGATTATCAGAGTCATCAACATTTAATACAGGCTTAGCTGTCACACAATCCAATATTTTTCCGCCATCTACATTTGTGGCTGTAATACTTCCTGTAAAAGAATAAAAAAGAGATAGTCCTAAAATAAAAGCTATGATAAAATTGCCTTTCAATCTGTAAACTAATTTTATATCATCAAACATTAAAGCACAAATTAAGACTAGCCAATTACCAAGTAGTATGCTGACCAATAAGTACCATGGCATACGCCCTACAAATACAGAAAAATACACAGCAATTAATATACTACCTAACAAGCTTAATATCAGCTCAATAATTCTTACGCAACTGATATTTGTAAGCAGCGATAGGAAAACAAGGAAAATAATAAATCCAAAAAATTCTGTCGCAATCAATTGATTAGAAAACAGCATCGAGGAAAATGTGAATACAAAATTACCCAATCCATCAAATTTTTTTTCTTCCTTTACAATATTATGAATCTCGCATAAATAATCACTTGTAATTATGTCCGTATCTGCCAAAAAGGATTTTTTTACTGCTGCATAATCATTTTCAGAAACATTAATCTTACTAAGTTCATTCGATACCTCTTTGTACGACTTAGTCTCGTAATCAAATAAAGCAGATCTGTTGCTAGAAAATGTAACTGCTTCATTGTATTTATCAGAAAAAGCTGTTACATTATTTATTAGCAAATTTCCACCAACACATATGCTAGCGATAATAAGTAAAGGAATCCCTCTTTTTAAATATTGTGCAACCATTTTCTTTTTAGTAACACCTTCAAATAAGACAACTAATAAAACAAATGGTATAAATAACAATTGAGCCTTAAGTCTAAAAATAGAACCCACACAAACAATTACAAGACCCAAAATTCCAAACACTATTCCAACTTTTTTTCTAATGCATGCAAATAACACAAAAAAGCCAATAGCTGTTAAAGCAGCTGAATATATAGTAAAATTACAATGTAAGATATTTACATTATAATTAAGTGCAACTAATATCGTCCATATAACTACCACATTAATATTTCTTTTACATACACAAAATAGCGTATAAAACAAAAGCCAAATTGCTAATAGCATTGATACTTCCATCACAAAAACATAACCATCAAGTGTTGGTATAACAGAATCAATTATTCTTACAATTGTTGCTAATATAGGACTAACAAAATTACAATAATTATCATCACTAAAAAGACCATTTAATATTAGCGAGTTTTGGTAGTTATCCAAATCTGCATAAATGGGCAATTTACCTTGCAATATCCAAAATAAAACAATCAAAAAAGTAGAAGCTATTACCTTACCCTTCATCGCAATTGAACTACTGCTAAAGAAATAATACACGGTTGTTTTTTCAGACTTTTTTACAATACATTCAATGTACTCCAATATCATATAAACAGCAGGAATAGATAAAATAAAAAGTACAAAAGATATTAATATGACAAAAACATTAATACCAATATAAAGTTTTTGTGTAACAGATAACACAATACTTGAAGAACTCCATTTAATAAAAAATAATAATGAAAATATTGAATTTATTATAACCGAACAGACCAGTCTTCTTTTATTAAAAGGATGATTTTTTAACAATTGCTTATCTTTTTGTAAAATTATCGAACATAAAAAATACAAAACAAAATACAACAAAATATCGTTAATATCTGCAGGTAATATTAATAATAGCAACGGAAACAACAATAGAAATATCATAGTATTAAATTTCTCCCTATCAAATTAGTGATCAATCTTATCGGAGCAACGTTCTCCCTTTCTTGAAAGAAACAAATCTTGTAACAGGCTGAAAGTGGATACAAAGGTATTATTATGTACAAGTAACTTTTTTGGTTCACATTAAATATTAAATTTCAGTTTCAAAAACAATTTATTGTAACGAGTGATCTTTTTCAAATACTCTAAGCCTAAAGAAATAGATAAACACACAAATACCATAAAAATATATATCAACAAAGAATACTTTGGAGAGTAAATTATTGACTGAAAATAATAGCTAAAAATAAATGTATGAAACATGAATATATTTGCACTATGTTTTCCTAATATTTCAAAACATTTTGACAGTTTCGGTATACTTGAAAGCACCATATACGAAAATAAAATTATAGCAAATGCAAAAAATGCATCAAAATAAACTTTATTCTGTAAAAAAGTTACCCTTATACATAAAGAAACTACTATCAGTAAGATTGAAAGACTTATTCTTTTTAGCAATGTATCACATAAATTTAAAATTTTCGAGAACAAGTTATACTTTGATATGTACATTCCAAAAACGAATGGAGCAAACCAATAGTTAATGTTATGTAAAAAAGGTATATTTACAAACATAAAAAGTATTGATAAAGAGAGCGCGATTTCCGATTGCCAGGTTAATAATTTATGCAATAGTGGGAAAATTATATACAACACAATTATCACACTCATAAACCACCATGTAACATTAAAAATGGTATTATATCCAAAAAACAAATACGATATACCCAAAAAATCTGTTAAATAATAAATAGGATTTAAACCATAATATGCTAAAAAACTTCTTCCAAAAAACATTCCCATAGGAACAAAAATAATATATATAAACCAATAGCCGGACATCATTTTTATCCAGTGATTCCAAACAAATTTAAAGTCTTTCTTTACAGCAATTCTATTATTGACTATTGTTTCATTACAAAAATTTTGATAACTCCTATACAATCCATAACCACTAAGCAATAAGAAAATAGCTACACATACCTTAAATGAATCTGCAATAACGCATTCAATCGGTACATTATCTATTTGTAATAACGAAATAAATTTGTTGTAGTCTTTCGGATCATTATAAAACAAATGATGCCACAATAGCAAAAGCACCGCAATACCTTTTGCAATGTTAGTCTGCTTTTTATCAAAAGTCATTATTTACCCCTCATAAAACTCTTTTATTTTACTTACAACATACTCAATATCTTTTTTCTCAAGTCCGTAACACATTGGAAGTCTTAAAAGTCGTTCGCTTTCTTTTGTTGTATATTTATCCTCACCATGGAATCTGCCAAATTGCTGACCTGCCGGAGATGAATGGAGAGGGATGTAATGGAATACAGCACCTATTCCGTTTTCTTTCAGAAAAGCAATAAGTTTTGAACGCTCCTCAAGGTCCTTTGTTTTTATGTAAAACATATGGGCATTATGAACACAACCCTCGGGAACAACCGGTAAATCTATACAACCTTTCTCTTTCAAAGGCGTAAGAAGTTCATAGTATGTATTCCATGATTGAAGTCTGTCATTATTAATTATATCAGGATTTTCAATCTGTGCATAGAGGTAAGCACAATTAAGTTCGCTCTGTAGATATGATGATCCCAGGTCAACCCATGTGTATTTGTCTACCTGACCTCTGAAAAATTTAGTTCTGTTAGTTCCTTTTTCACGGATAATCTCCGCTCTTTCAACATTTTTCTCATGATTTACGAGGACAGCTCCGCCCTCGCCCATGCTGTAATTCTTTGTTTCATGAAAACTGTAACAGCCAAAATCTCCGATCGAACCGAGTGCTCTTCCTTTATAAAAGCTCATAACACCCTGTGCGGCATCTTCAACAACAACAAGGTTGTGTCTTTTGGCGATATCGCATATGGTGTCCATCTCACAGGCAACGCCACCGTAATGAACAGGTACAATAGCCTTCGTTTTTTCAGTAATCGCATCTTCAATAAGATTTTCATCAATATTCATTGTATCAGGTCTTATATCAACAAATACGATAGTTGCACCTCTTAAAACAAAAGCGTTTGCAGTTGAAACAAAGGTGTAAGAAGGCATAATAACCTCATCACCCGGCTTAATATCAGCGAGCAATGCCGCCATTTCAAGTGCAGAAGTACCCGAAGTTGTCATAAGCACCTTTTTAGCGCCCGTGATTTTTTCAAACTTTTCATTGCACTTCTTTGTAAACTGACCGTCACCGCAAATTTTGCGACTGTCAATTGCCTGTTTTATATACTTGTCCTCTTTTCCTATATACGGCGGTATATTAAATAAAATCATCTTTGTAGCCCCACTTCTCAAATACTAATCTTAAAGTTTTTCTTTAATCATTTAGTTTTATTTTATTTGCAGTTTCTAATATCTAATTAATTTGTATCAATCTTACTCAAATAATATCGGATTTTTATTTTCGGCTGATCGTTCTGTATGCTTTTGATTAGAAAATTTATTAAAAACTTTAGTCAGAATTCCGGGCTGTTTATAAGGATATTTTTTGAGCAAAGTGCTTAATTCTTCACTCACATCAGTTAATTGTGATTTATAAAAAAGTAAAGAATCGGACAATTTATCATAATAAGCCTTTTTTAGTTTAGGAAATCTACTGCTCACATATTCGTATCTCTCAACAAAACAATCTATTCTGTCATAAATAAGCCTGTCTTTTGCGTTATCATTCATAACACTTGATTTTCTCATTCTGTAATAATAAAAAGCATCTGTTGTACTTATAACACTCTTTGCATTACATACAAGCTTATACGTAAAAAATTCATCATCAATTTTTCTACCGACAGGAAATCTGATATTACCTAATAGTGAAGATTTAAAAAGCTTATTCCAAAAAACAGCAAATTTCCAATCGGATAAATACTTTTTCATATATTTGTCAGATGATAATTTTAAAGGCGACTTATCAGTAAGAAAAATTTCTGATTTTATTTTTTTATTTTTATAATTTTGAATAAATAAACATTGAGCAATATCAGAATCGTACTGATTCATTAAAGAAACCATTTTTTCATACATTGACAAATCTATATAATCATCACTGTCAATGATTGAAAAGTATTCACCTTTAATTAAATCAAGACCGGTATTTTTAGCGGCACCTGCGCCCTGATTCTCTTGATGAACAACAGTTATGCGACTATCTTTTTTTGCATATTCGTCACAAATTTTGCCCGAACTGTCAGTTGAGCCATCATCTACAAGAATAATCTGCAAGTTCTTGTACGTTTGATTTACAATTGAATCAAGACATTCTCTGATATATTTTTCAACATCATATACAGGTATTATAACACTTAGAAGAATCTCTTTATCCAACGCAATCATCCCTCTCAACTATTTATGCAACAATTTTACTATTTTCTCTTTTATATATATTCTCTTATTTTTTTTATACAAATACTTTCCTTGTTTTGAACCAAGGTTATAGATTAACTTTTTCTTCCGTTTTATGCTCATTCCAGCATTATGCATAATGAGATAAGCATAAAGTTCAATTTGGTTTTCTCTGTCTATGACAATTTTCTCTTCTATTTCATTTTGGCTGTAACCAACCACTTGATACAATGACACAAGGCTTTTTAAGGGTTCTTCAACACTTTCAAGGCCTACTCTAAACATTAAAGAACCCTCTTGATCACGCATATAGTGATACAACGGCTTATTTATTAAAACAACTTTATTAATTTTACTAACTCTGATATACTCGAGTATAAATCTGAAGTCCTCACCTATACTGATGGATTCATCAAACTTAAGTTTATTATTTTGAATTATCTCAGTGATGAACAGTTTATTCCACAATTGCTGCAAAAGATTGGACCGATAAAGGACTTCCAATTCTGTTTTTATATTAGAAACTTTATATTCGCCAATATCGTTCCAACCGATAATATCGGTTCTTCCATTATACTTTTCATCGTGGTTAACATATCCGCAAATCAAAAATGAATCTGGATTTTCAGATATATACCTGTCAAATGTATTACAATATAGCGAATCAATCCAATCGTCACTATCAACAAACAAAGTGTACTTACCTTTTGCGGCATAAATTCCTGTATTTCTGGCATATGATACACCTTTGTTAGTATCATGGTGTATAACAACAATTTGCTTGTACTTTTCGGCAATGGCATTACATTTTTCTAAAGAAGAATCTTTTGAACAATCATCAATCAAAATTATTTCAATATTATCCATATTGTTAGCAATAATGCTTTCAACACATCTTTCAATTGTATTTTCAGCATTATAAACAGGAACTACAATACTATATTTTATCATAACTAAACCAACTTATCAATTAAATGTCTTATTATATAAATATCCATACAATGTTAATTTTCCGTCATCAGTCTCTTTTTTTAAATCCAACTTGTATGTAAGCTTGTGCATTACATTCCGTTTTGTAAATTTATTAAAGAGCTCTTCAGAATATGGTTCATTAAGCAAACCATACATTTCAAAAATATCTTGATTATTGTCTTCAACCGAATCTATTATTTTTGTGATTGCAGGAATGTTTCTGTAGCCGGACATGAGTATATAATCTATCAAAACATAATCAATTATTGTGTCGTACTTAGTCCACCAATGTTCAAAAGCATCAATCATATAGTTGAAAATGATGTTATGTTTCTGTCCTTTCATAGAAAAACCACACCAATTGCACTTACATGCTTCTCTTACAGATAAATCTGTTCTATCGGTCATTTTCTGACAATAGAAATTCCTTGTAAAATATTCTTGAGGGATATCATCTGTGAAAAATACTGTAGCATCAAGCCAATAACCACCATATCTTTCAAGAAGTGAAAAACGAAGTACATCTGACATAGTAGCCATTGTTACTATTCCTGCTTCAAACTTTTCTATGATGATATCAGGAATATCTACGTAGTCTTTATAATTATCTAAAGTTATAATGTTTAGTTCCGCTTTATCATATGGTATTATCTGTTTCAAGCGTGCATTACACATCTGCACAATTTCAGGCATCTGATTTTCGCCTTGCCACCAACAACACCATATAGGCATTCTGTTTCTATCTACAGCAATACCACCATTCCTATATATTCGAATCGGAGGGTTAGCATTGTATTTAGCAATAACAGTTTTTAGTTCATTATCAACATATTTTTGAACAGTAGAAATATACCTCTCCGTCTTTCCTGGTGGAAACAAACCGTCAACAAAAGCAACTCTTGCAATTTCAGAACCAAAAAATTTTTTTGTCTTTGAATAACTATAACATTCATTTTTTATTCTTTCTAAAAAATGAGCTGTTCGCTGTAAAAATCTTTTCATAAAAACCTCTAATTATGTTCTCTTATCTTTTCTCAAAAACAAAGCAGAAACTTTTTTATGTATGAAATCCAACACTATTCCACAGGCAAGAGAACATAACATACATATAATAAAAATAAGTATAGAATACCTGAAAAAGTATATAAAGCTTTGGAAATAATAGTATGCAAAAAATGTATGTGTCAGCCAAATATACATGGAATATCTTCCGATAAAAAATAATACTTTGTTTACTGTTTTCTTAAAAATACCACTTTTCAAGAAAATGCATATATTAAAAACTAACACAGGCATAAACAAATAATCATATGTGCAATCAGACGAAAACACCATTCTTAAAATAACCACGAACAAAATTAAAACTATCGCAATTAAGTATTTTACCCATCTCATTTTTATATATAAATTTTCTAAATTATCAAATAAATTTAGCGACACACATGCCATTCCTGATAGGAAGCACAGATAGACAGCAAAGTTCTCAATAAACAATAATTTATCGTAAAATACAGTAAATAAAACAAATAGCATTACATATGTAATTGAAGTTACAATATAATGCACTTTTTTGTTCAAAAAATAGTCAATTAAATATAATACCGGAAGTATCAGCATAAAAATGCAATAGTATTTAACATACCACCACTCAGCATTATATGGTGAAGTATAACCAATAAAACTTAGTAAAAAGTTATTCAAATTAAATTTAAATCTTCCAAATATTATTCCTAATGGAATAAAAGCAAAAAAAAACAATCCAGTAACGAATATAAAAATTTTTTAGCTGTCTTAATGTACAACCATACCCCCTTTTTAAGTACATCAAAGTATGATGAATATGTAAAAGAATTTAATTTTTTATACATACCGTAGCCGAAATTAAAAGCAAATTTTCCAATACATATCCTACCGAAGTAAGAAATAATAGTACCAATGTGCAAAAAGCTAAATCCACTGATAATTATATAATGAGAATTAATTCTTTCAGGAAACCAAAATAGGTAATGAAATACCATCATCATTACAGTAATACTTTGAATAATTACAGATTCACTCTTGGATATATACTGCCCTTCAATTACAATCACCTCAATAATTGATCCAATTTTTCAAAATGTTTCTCAGACCGAGAACACAAACTATCCATGTTTTCAAGGCTCTGATCTTTGTTATCAGGAATATATACATCATAAATGTCAGACGGATTCATTTTTCTGATATCAAAATACTTTCCTTTGAAACCCATATCATTCAAAACATTTATCGTCTTGTCGCTATAAACTACGGGTATGACAGCTCTTTTAGCTGCGAAACCAAGAATAGCTGCATGAAATCTTGAGGCTATTATTACTTCAGACTCATTTATTGATAAAAGAATTTTATCAAAATTGCTTCCATTATAATTTTTTACAGAAATATTTGTAGTGATTTTATGTTTTTTCACTATGTTTAAAAGCTTTTCAACATTTATTTCATCATTCTCCGCTTTGCAAAAAGATGAAAGAATGATGTCGTATCCATTCTTTGAATACTCTTTTATATAGCATGTTAATAAATCTAAGTACAATTCTTCTTTATCCGAAATTCTATCCATTACTGAATTTCTTACAGTGCAATCAATCACCGAAATAAATACTTGTTTTTTCGGAACAATACTTGAAAATTCATAGCCCAACAAAATATCCGGAGCATATCTCACAGATTTTACATCACTGAAGAGTTTTAAAGAATATTTATCTCTAAAACATATATCAGTAACATCAGAAAATATTTCAGCAGACTTCTCACGATACGCATCTGTTTTATAAGGCCCAAAATTAGCTCCCAATACATAAAAATTACGATTTGTTGCCTCCCATTCCCACCATGTTAAAATTTGTTTCCAATTTTCATATTCGATAAAAATGGAACCACCTATATATACAACAGCGTCACATTTTCTCTCCAAGTGTGATTTATACCTTGAAAAAAGTGAAGGATGTATTTGGACTAGCAAATCTAACTTTTTTGAATCTTGTGCAACAACTTTCAGATTTTTAATATTCCAAAAAGTCTTTTTATTATATTTTTTAGACCAAAGATAAAACTTAACATTAGGATAACGATTTGCAATAGTTCTTATGAACAAATCATCACCAAAATTAATTTTATCATAGGCATATAAAAATATCTTTTTCATGATATCACCTACTGTAACAAAATTAAATGTAAATAAGCTTCTAAAACGAGCTCGTAAAACGGCTGGTTGCTTAAATGGAACACAAAAACCCACAGGATATTATACTCTCCACTATACTTCACAGTAAATTGAAGAATTGCTTCCGCTAACAAAGCTGAACAATCTCCTATAAATTTCAAATATATTTACCGGTTATATGATTAATTGCAACGATAAGATTTATCTAACAATATTTTATATAATAACTATCTCGATACTTTTAAAAATTACATTTCAATCGGTACATTAACTGTATAATCTTAATTAAAGGACTATATAACCTACATTTATAAATTCCCATAAAGTAACTTCTAATTTTTTCATCTAATGGCCCCTCATTTCTTATGTATGCAAGCGACTCACGAAATACTTCTGAACGATATGTGTCTTTTAATTTTTTCTTTGTAACAGATACTATATTCTCATCGTCACTATTGACACCTTTAACCTCATAGTGATTAATAACCTCATTCCATAAATCCCATTTCATTCTTTGTAAATCATTTTTAGAAAAATATTTTTCTAATTCCTTCATAAGCTTTACTTGTTGCTCTAATCTGTCTAAATATAGTTTATGGGAAGCAGAATCGCTATTGTCAGTATAATTGTAACCATTATATTGGATTCTTCTAACTTTTTTGCAATAAGACAAATACAGAAGATTAAATAAACCGTCCTCACCCATTTTCAAGTCGGTGTTATATCTAAGATGTTTTTCATCAATTATTTTTTGAAAGGCAACACATAAATGGCCACCATTGTCTTGATTCCATCCAAAATCGGTTAAAATCAGAAAAATTTTCATTATTTGTCATAACTGGCTTAAGAAAATCATTTTCCAAAATTTTCACGCCACTTATTACATAATCCTCGTCACTTTTTATCATCAACTTTTCTAAATAGTCTTTGTCCATAGTATCATCACTATCGATAAAAAAAATCATTTCACCTAATGCATTATCCAACCCTAAATTTCTTGCCGATGACACACCTCCGTTTTGCTTATGAAAAACTCTTATTCTACTGTCAATAACCGCATATCTATCACAAATATTACCACTACCATCCAAAGAACCATCGTCTATTAACAATACTTCAAAATCTGCTTCAGTTTGATTTAAAATACTTTCTATGCATTTTGAAATATATTTTGATGAGTTATAAACAGGAATAATTATACTGATTTTCGGCATAATAACCTCCAAATGATTTTACTAATATTTTATACAACAAAGCTAAGAATAATTTTTATAAACTTCCTCTAACCTTGGATAAAATTCTTTTTACTATGCTCTGTTTTGATTCTTTCTTAGTTACCTTTTTGTAAAATTTAATCAAATTATCAATGTCTCCGTCAATTATATATTTTAAAACGATTCTGTCATTTCTGTTAACACATTTTTTTTTCTCAAATAAATCAACCACATCTTCAGTCGTAAAAACTTCAATAAGTTTTAACCTTACACTTTTAGAATCCACCCTATTTTGCTTCAATGATTGTTTTAAAATATTAATTAACGAGTTACTCCAATAATCATATACATATTGTGTTTCAAAATTATAAATATTTTCAAAGTTATTTCTGTACATGTGGTAATTCTCTAAAATAACATCGAAGAAGTCATTGGTATATTTTTGACTCAATGAATTTGGAACATTTACATAATCATAAAAATGATCACTCATAGAATAAAAGCTTTTACAAAAATTCAAATATTCAATAAGAAAAGGCCTATCTTCCCAAACTTTTCTTCCATTAAAAAATGAAATATTATGCTCTTTAATTATTTCATATTTATAAATCTTATTCCAAACATAATCCAACACAAAGTAGTCATCGCAATTATTTAAATTCAGCAAACGAGGAAGTACTTTATCAAAAATAATTTTCTTATCAAAAAATTTATTTTTTTCTATCTCATTTTGGGATACTGATAATATTCCTCCACTGCCAACATAATTAATTCCAAAATCAATATAATCCGGATTGTTCAAATCTATTACATCTTTCACTTTTTCAAACATAGTTATGTCACAAAAGCAATCATCAGCATCTAAAAAACTTATATATCCCTCAGTCACAATATTCATTCCGTTGTTTCTAGCTGAAGCAAGTCCCTGATTATTAGTATGTATAACTCTTACATTTTTATTTTTAGTTACATATTTATCACAAATGTAACCACTATTATCAGTTGAACCGTCATCAACAAGGATGAGATTAATATTGTCGTAAGTTTGATTTAACACACTTTCTATAGCGTTACTAACATATTTTTCAGCATTATACACCGGTATTATCACATTAAATAATGGCTTATTCATGTTTTCTCCTTTTTAATCTTATAACACTATTTAATAATCCTTTAAAAATATCTTTCTCGTATTCATTCATAGTAAAAAACCATGTTAATAATATAAAAACAAGTACAAACCCTATTCCTTCAACTAACATTAAAATTATATTCCAAGGAATAAGAATATTAACTATCCAATACCCTATTACAGTTATAATTACCGGAATAAAAGACATTTTTAAAATATTCATCCAGAATCCAAATATATCTAACCTTATTACGCTTTTGTAATATATATTTAATATTATACCATGTCCAATAATATACGACACTCCTGAACAAATCGCAGCACCGATATATCCAAAATAAGGTATAATAAAAAAAGTTGAAATAGCATTAAGTATAGCAATTCCAAAGTATATGCAACACCTGAATTTATGCTTATGCTGTGCTACAATAACTCCAAAGGCAATATTTTGCAAAATAGGAATAGCCGACGGTAAAAAAGTTACTAATGATACCCAATATGCATCAGCATACACATCACCGCTCCAATAGTGAATGAACACCTGACCAAAAACTATAAATCCTGATGCTAGTAACGAAACCATCAAATATTGTAATCTTCCTACTCTTATCATCAATTCAGACAATTCAGTGTTTGACTTGTCCACAGCAACCATCATAGTTACCTTAGGAACAAATACATCGTTTATCACTGATGTAAGATTTCTCATCAAATTAGTAAATACGCCACCAACGTTGTATACTGCAACCGCTGTGGAACCAATCATAGCTCCTATTAAAACATTATCTGTAGACCAAAAAAGCAGATCTGCTATGGAACTTAGAAACATAAATATTGAGAAGGAAAACAATTCCAGTAAAAATGCTTTTTCAGGTTTAACAAATTTCATTTTTATGCCAAGTCTTTTGGCCACATACCACATATATATAGGCAATACAACTATTTGGAAAATCAAACTCACAGTTGCTATTCCAACCGATTCATAACCTAAAGACAACACTAATAAGTTAAATAATGGTGCTAAAATTGTTAATATGATATCAGTAGTTTTCTTAAATATAAATTTTTCATAAGCATTTATTATAGAAGAAAAAACAACACTTATAAATGAAAATGCTGTTGATAATGACATAATGATTATCAGTATTTTCATTTTAGATATTTCAGCCTCTGAAAGACCATCACTGAATATTACAGGTGAAAGAAGCGTAAAGATACAACCAACAAAAAGAACAAGAACAGCAAAAAAAATATATATAATGGTAAACAAACCAGTAATCTGATTTGCTTTCTCTTTCTCATCTGTTGCTCTATATTTTGCGATATATCTTATAACAGCCGAACCCATCCCAAATTGCAAAAGGCTCAAATAACTAATTACAGAATTTGATAAACTATACAATCCATATTCAGATTGTCCTAAGATAGCAAGCATAATTGGTGTATAAAAAAAGGGGATAATTGTACTAATTGCTAAATTAACATATGATAGCAAAACTCCGACTTTTTTTTGATTTATATTACTCATATTATTAAAACCTCATTTCAAAACATAAAACATACTGCTTTATGAAATTGGTGTATTATACGGTGTAGTGCTCTGTTTACAAAAGCAGGTTTTGCACCAAATTGCAATTTTTTAAAATGTGTAAAAGCACTAGAGGCTCTTAGAAAAGGTTTAGAAAAACTGTCTATTCAACAATTATAAAAACGAATGTTGTCCACTACCTATAACACAAAACATCTTCGCCAATAATATACTTTTTAGCGTATTCTACACACATAATCAAAATCCTATTCCACTGATTGCTCTAAATTTGCAACAGAAACTAAAATTGCACTTTGCTAAATAAAAATATTTTCTTGCACTTTTGTCTGCTAACTTAATTTCATCAAAAGATAAATTGTACATTTTTCTGTATTTTCTTATTAATTCTAACGCCTTTTTCTTATCTGCTCCTGACATAAATTTCAGCACAGACTGATAGGCAAACATACATGAACCATACAAATCAATCTTTGCTTGCATACTGAGGTCAGGAAAATTGTTCTCAATATATTTTTGCCGATTAGCCTTGCCCTCAAGTGCATCTAATCTGCGAATATTATAGCCAACGCCCATAATACTGCTGTTTCTCTGAAAATAATAATACATAGTTTTATTGAGCCTTGCAACCTTGTTTGCTCTGCCAAATACCTGATAAGTCCAAAATTCATCTTCATTCAGCTTACCGACAGCATACGGAATATCTTTGACAAGTTATGTTTTGTAAAGCTTGTTCCAGACATGCTGATGAAACGGATTTTCCGCAATCAACGCAGACATTGCGTCCTGAGTATCGTATGTTTTTACCGATAAATCATCGCTAAACTCATCAAAACGGTTATCCTCATAGAATTTTACAACACTGCACTCAGCAATATCGCTGTTTTCTTTGTTCATAACATCCAACAGACATTCAAAAAAGTCATCAGACACATAATCATCGCTGTCAATAAAGCTGATATACTTACCTGTTGCAACAGCCATTCCTGCATTTCTGGCATCGGAAAGTCCACCGTTTTTTTTATGAACAACCTTGATTCGGCTGTCTTTTTCGGCATAATCATCATACATCTGAGGACAAAGGTCAGGTGAACCGTCATCAACAAGGATAAGTTCAAAATCTTTATATGTTTGATTTAACATGCTGTCAATACAATAATGCAAAACATTTTCAACTTTGTAGACAGGCACTATGACGCTAACTACGCACATAAACTAACCTTTTATTTTATTACAAATTTATTTATACTTACTTCTTTTCAAATTTTTCTTCAGGGAGGGATAAAATATATTCTCTCTTTCTACTTCTCAAATCACCATTATCGAGATTAACACATATATCCCTCTTTTTATTTCTAAATTCATCAACAGTACATATTACATGTGCAGGATTACCGGCTATTACAACATTTCCTTCTGGAAAACTTTTGGTTACGACACTACCGGCTCCTACTAAAGTTAAGTCTCCCAATTCTATTCCAGGAAGAATAATAGACTTGGCTCCAATAAAGCAGGAATTACCAATTTTTATTTTGCCAAAATAATCCGTTGCATCAATATCACATTTTATCACAGAATTATCATGTGTTAATAATGCAGTATCATATGCAATAGTAACATCATCACCTATTTCAACCAAAAACGGTTCTCCTGGAATATCGCAGTAAAATTTAAAATTCTTACCACATTTACCACCTTGTTCTCTAAATTGCTGTATTTTGATATCTAAAAAAGCATCTTCATTGCCTGTATATCCGTACCATATTTTTTTTATTTTTCTGAGAATTCTGTTCATCATACATCACCCAATATTTGATTTATTTCCAATATTTAAAGCGTTTTGCAAATTACATACCAATCCGAAACAGTTACTTATACTTATTAAACGAATTTTTTTCTTTATAGGCAGTGATTTAAAATATTTTTTAGAAGGTTTATATTTTTTTGCATAGGATTTAATTTGTGGAATATATAGTTTTATCTTGTCTTTACCTAGGAGGTTTTTAGTTCTTAAAGCTTGAAATAGGCATGTATAAATAAAATCCTCTCTGCATATATCACTAATTTCAGGATATTTTTCATCGATATAGTCACACATTTCACTTTTAGCTTCAATAACAAATAATGGATTATACTTATCACTATGCATTATACTATTATTTCGTTGCAGATAATTATACACTACAGTTTCTGAACATACTACACCATTGGCTCTCGAAACAGCTTTCCATGACCAATACTCGTCTTCATTGATTTTTCCAACAGGAAAAAGCACATCATTAATCACACTTTTTTTATAAAGTTTGTTCCAAACAGGCTGGATAATATGCTTTTTATGTATCAAATCAAGGATTGCCTCCTTTGTACCTTTTATAACAACGGTTTTGTCAATAGGAAAAAGAGGTTCCTTTTTTCCGCCATTTTCCCACACCATCATAATTCCGCCGCAAGATATCTCGCAATCATATTGAAAAATATTATTAATAAGCAATTCAAACATACTTGTTTCTATCCAATCATCGCTGTCAATAAAGCTGATATACTCGCCTGTTGCAACAGCCATTCCTGCATTTCTGGCGTCGGAAAGTCCACCGTTTTTTTTATGAACGACCTTGATTCGGCTATCTTTTTCGGCATAATCATCACACATCTGAGGACAACGGTCAGGTGAACCGTCATCAACAAGGATTATTTCAAGATTTTTATATGTCTGATTTACAATACTGTCAACACATCTTGCAAGGTATTTTTCAACATTATAAATCGGTACTATTACACTTATCAGCGGGTTCATAATAAACTTCACCTATTCATACAATTTTTTCTGAAAATGCTTTGAATAAAATCTATACATTGTATCAAATAAAAAAGGCAAATAAGTAATTACATTTCCAAGAAATCTTGTTTTCTTGCTCAAAAGAGAGATTTTATTCTTCTTATTGACAATAATATGCCTAACTTTCTTCTTTTCATTAAAAAAGTTTTTTCTTATATCTTTATCAGCACACGCAATAGTTGAATAAACATTTATACATGTGCTCAAATAAGCAGCTTCACCTTTTTCTTTTAAGTTAACATCAATGCTGTCAAGAATTATTTTTTTTACTTTTATTGGATCAAATATTAAATTTTTATTCAACTTTTGTCTTGATGCTGAAGTCATACGAACAATATAGTGATACGGGCAAAAATCTTCAAAAACCGATTTTTTGGATTTTAAAAATAAATAATAATTCCACAATAAATCCTCATTGATTTTTATATTCAAGTCTACTTTATCAAAAAAATCGCTAAAAAGTGAAGATTTATAAAGCTTATTCCATAGCCCTGGCTCTACTATTGAACCGTCAAGTAAATCTTTTATACCCGTGTCTTTATCCTGTATTCTAATTTTATCGGTATTATGGAAATAATTTATTCTACCGTCAGAAAAGACCATCTGATAACCGCAATGTGATATGTCAGCATTATATTTTTGGGCATTATCAAACAATCTCTCATACATACCAGGTTCTATTACATCATCACCGTCAGTAAAACCTATCCAATCGCCCTTAGCCGCCAAAACACCTTTCATTCTCGCAACCGACACACCGCTGTTTTTGATATGTAAAATCTTGATTACATCTCTATACAAATCGGCATAATCATCAATAATTTTAGCAGATGAATCAGTTGAACCATCATCAACAACTATAATTTCAATGTTTTTATAAGTCTGAGATAAAATACTATCTAAGGTTCTTACAATATAATTTTCTAAATTATATACCGGAACAATTACACTTATTAAATCACTCATCATAAAGCACTCAACATTTCTTCAACAGCTTTTACTGTTTTTTCTGTACTGAAAGCTTTACCACGCTCTTTTGCTTTTGCGGCATAAGCTTTAAGCAAATCAGGTGTTGTCAGCATTTTCTTGATGCCCTTATAAAGTGCATCTTCATTATTTTCTGTTACGATACCGTACTCGTTGTTTTCGCCTAGTAATTCGGTCATACCCGAACAAAGGGTAGCCACAACAGGCGTACCGACAATGAGTGACTCCGTTACAGATGTACTGAATCCTTCGCTGTGAGATGAACATACATACAAATCACAATTTTTTACATACTTGTACGGATTTGTTCTATAACCAACCATTTGGAATGTATTTTCAACGCCAAGGTTTTGTGCAGCTTTTTTTAAGCTACCTTCTTCTTCACCGATGCCGAACAAATAAACTTTATTTTTCACTCCGTCATAAAGGAGTTTTTTATGTATGTTCAGTAGCCTGTCAAACCCTTTTAACGCAGTAAGTTTTCCGACAGAACATATATTTACACAATCATCGTCAAATTTAATATCATCGACAGGTTCAACGGACTTTTCAAGTATTTTGTCTGTTTCAATTGTGTTATAAAGCACCTGAATAGGTTTTTGAAATTCAAATGTCTTTGAAAAATAATCCATAACCCATTTTGAAACACATACAGTATTGTCAAATTTGTTATAGCATTTCTTTGCCTCTTCAAAATTTCTAAAACCTACTGCACCGATTGCGGGGTTGTCCATTTTGCAGTGAATCCAGCTGACAAGCTTTGTATTTGGGTTAGTGCAACCGCTTACAATTCGTACGGTAGGACCTTCAAGGTAAGAAACGATTATATCATACTTTTCCTTGATAAACTTTTTGTAAAGTTTTTCGGGTGAAAACAGGCATAAATACTTGCTGTTCCCTCTGAATTGTTTCTTGTAATAATACTTGAATTTAATATCTGATTTTAAAAACTGTTCGTTTACGCCACCCTTGAACAACACCTGAACAGAAATATCAAACTTGCTTCTGTCCATATTATTCACAAGATTTACAAGCACCTTTTCAGCTCCGCCTTGTCCTAAAGTAGGGATGATAAATAATATTTTTTCCATATTAGCCGATCTTTCTTTGATGTAATATATTGTATACAGGTTTTGGCAAAAATCCGACTATGATAGGTTTCAAACACCATAAATGACTTTTAAAGCCAAGATTCAAATGTTTTGCGGCATAAAGACTTACACGTGCTTCGTTAATTCTGAATTTAAATTTCCTTCTCGCATAAGCATTTCTATCATCACGCATTTTATACAACGGTTCATCAAGATTAAAACCTCTGAAACCATTTTCATACATTCTAACCCACAAATCCCAATCTTCAACACGAAGTCTATTATCAGAAACAGTGTAGCCATTTACTGCATCATAGGCTTTTTTTCTTACCAAACAAGGGGCATGGCAGAACGGTGTTCCCTTAGCAAAATCAGGAAGTGCAGGCTCACCGTTTGATTTTCCCGTTCTGAAATCACCGCTTTCATCGAAATATATCATAGGTGTGCTAACTATATCATATTCCGGATGGGTTTCAAGAAAATTAAATTCCTTTTCAAATCGCTGTGGAAGAGATATGTCATCTCCATCCATTCTTGCAATGTATTGACCGTTTGCATATTCAAGGCAGTGATTTAAGGTAATATTTAAACCTGAATTATGCCTATTCCTTATCAATTTTACTTTATCCGGATATTTCTGTCTGTAAGACTCCGCAATCCTATATGTGTCATCGGTTGAGCCGTCATCGCACATAATAAGTTCCCAATTGTCATAAGTCTGATTGACTATTGAATCAATTGCTTCAGATAATGTCGGAGCACAATTATAAATACCCATTATTATTGAAATTTTATTTTTTTTATCATTCATATCAATTACCCAAAATAGCCGATTACATCACTAAAATACGGAAACGCACCCGAATATATCATATCAAACATATAAAACGCAAAATAAAAAATGTAAAAACCTGTTTTAATCAACTTCTGATTTGGTTGATCTTTATAAGCTACATTAAGTAGGTATGGATACAATATCACATTATAAACATTAAAATATATAGAAAGGCGTATAATATATAATCCACTTGTAAATACAGCCAAAAAGGAAAGCATAAAATTAAGTAATGAGTAATTTACACACAAGTCAATCGTTCTGTCTTTTCCGTCCATTCGTTTTTTGGCAATATAAGATAGAACAACAGGCACTATAGCAATTATAGGTCTTATAATTGAGGAACCATTATTAGAGTTCATAGCTGAAACAACATAACTATACGTTGCATCCTGTGTCGAATTTTCCAGCGAAGAGAGTATCGGTTGCAAAAGCAACATACAACAGAAAAAAAGACCTATAATTGAAATCTGTTTTTTCCCCAACTGAGCTCCCTGTACCAGAAAAAACACAGGAATTACAAAATAAGCTGAATTATGAAACTGAGCAGCCAGTAAACACAACAAAAGATATGGCACAAACTTCCTTTTTTCTACAAATTGGAATGCCAATATAACAATACATACAGCAAGCCACTGCCTCATCATAGAAAAAAAATTATAATACATTGTACTACAAAAAAAGAAAAACATAGAAATCAAAAAATCTGTTGATCTTTTTCTGAAAAAAGCAGCAAGAATAGTACCTTCAATCAACGCTATAAATAAAAACCACATATGAAAATCAGTTGATACATACATCTTAAAAAGGTTTTGTATTATATAGAAGCCCTTATCTTTTGAAGTATCAGACAATATACTGATAATATTATCCCATGAAGCTTCTAGGTTATTAAAAATACCCACATAAACATATGTATCATTAACATTCTGTCTTACCGATGCATAAAATACAATTAATGAAAATAATAATAACCACGGAGCAAGCGTGCTTTTGCTATATATAATCGGTTTTCCTTCCAGTATAGGAACCAATTTTTCTTCCTTTATTCTATTTTCATATATCAAACTCAATAATAATATAAGAGCCAATATAGAAAAATGTATTAGCATTCGTTCCTCCAAATATCAGTCTGTATTTATATTCTGTTTTAAAAGTTCATTTCTGCTTTCAATTATTTTATCAAAAAGTTGCTTTTGCTCAAAATTATCACTGGCAAACTTATGACCTTCTTTGCCCATTTCTTGATAATTAAGTTTTCTTATTTTTTTCATAGCATCAAGCAAAGAATTCTCATCGGCTTTTTTAACAAGCAAACCTGTTTTGTTGTCTATAACTGCATCAACAGGACCGGGAATATCTGTAACAATAACAGGAACCCCCATTGCTTCTGCCTCAATCACAGACATACCGAAACCCTCTCTGTAGCTTGGCAAAACATAACAATCAGCCGCTGACAAGTATCTTTCAACATCATCTACATTTCCTGTGTAGATAATATTTTTGTTTTCTAATGACCAATCATACAGTTCTCTATTGACGGATGTATCAACCTCATTATTTCCGAGCAAAAAGAGAACAGAATCATCATTTAACCTCTTAAAAGCAGACAGTAATTCATTTATACCCTTATCTCTGGTAACACGACCGATAAAAATATAAACAAAGGTATCTCTGCCTATATTATATTTTTCTCTTATATATGAGCGATACTCATTTTTTCTTTTTACATTAAATTTGTCAAGGCTTACCCCACAGGCACTGCCATTCCATATTACTGAACTTTTTTTCTCTGAATAAAGTCCCTCAGATCTTGCAAAATTTAGATTACTTTTACTGTCAGGCTGAACACATGTAGACAATCCGCACACAAATTTCTCAACAATCTTAAATATTTTTCTTTTCAAACCATTGAATCCTACATAGGCAATTCCCCACTGACAGTATAATCTGACCGGGATTTTTGCCAATTTTGTAGCCATTGCCGTATACAAAGACGCATTTGGTGTTGAATACTGAACCATATCAAATTTTTCTTTTTTCAGAATCTTTTTTATCTGAAACATAGCCTTGACTCCTGCAACGCTAATACCTCTTTCCATATGTACCGGATAAAAATTAATATACTCGGGAAGAGATTTTTCAAATTTTTCGTCATCACTGCAAATAAAGCTTATATCCCAGTCTGTATTTTCGTGTAAATATTCTGCCAGAGGTAATATAAAACTTTGTATTGTAGCAGGAATAGTAGTGACATAACATATTTTCATATCTATTCTCCAATTAAACCAACTTTTGACCCGTTGATACTTACTTTATCATAATCTCATTATATTTCATCATATAGACATTTTCCTTGTAATTGCCGATAACACCGGAATTTACAATTCCGTTAAGATTATTTACAATCAATTTCATATGGTCTGCGCCACATTCATAGGCATGTGGATAGCCCCCGCCGAAACGAGGATTTACTTCGGAAATATGATACTCACCGTTGATTTCAAAAATATCTATATCAATCTGACCTCTCCAGCCGCTTTCATTTACAAACTTTTTAATAAGCTCAAAAAGCTTCTCATCTTTAAACGATACAGATTTATCGGTCTCTCCGGCACGCATAACAATTTTCTTTTTGGTAAACACGGAAACCAATTCTCCGCTCAACAGGTCAATATAACAGTCTGCACCTATCTCCTGACCGTCAAGATACTCCTGGATCATGAGATTGTCAGAGTGATTAAACAACAAATCTAATGTTTCATTGTCAAAAACTTTGCTTATTGCAATTGAGGCACTGCCCCTTATAGGCTTAACAAAGACGGGATAATTTGCCTTTCCTGTCTTTACATCAGCAAAAAATTCATTCTTATCAACATAGCTTTTTGCGCAATTGTAACCGTGACTTCTAAGCCATTGAAACATCTGCATTTTATCAAGAGCTCTTTCGCATAATTCGTACGATGAACCGATTACAGTCGTTCCTATATTCTTGAATTTTTCTTCATTTTCAGCCAAAAGAGAAAGCTCCGGATCAATAAGCGAAAGCACTCCGCTGATGTTTTCCTTTTTACATATATCAAGAATTATACCGATGTATCCGGGTTCAGTTATTCTCGGGACAATGTAATACTTATCCGCCTCGTATATAGCAGGAGCAATTGTACTCATATCCGTAGCGATAACCTTACCGTTCTCACCAAGAGTTTTCTTAAAATACTGAACAATCTTATTGCGTGTTCCTACACTTAAAATTAAGATATTTATGGGTTTCATACTACATCTACCTTCTTGAGTCGCTCCATTTTCTGTTTTCTTTCTTCTGCAAAATTTGGTTCCACAACATGGGTGTCAACCGAAATATTATCTCTTTTTACAACCTGCACAAAAGTCATAAAGAGAATTTTTACATCAAACAAAAAACTGACTTTTCTCGAATATTCTACATCCTTCTTCAATCGATTATCCCAACCGATAAAGTTTCTTCCGTTTACCTGAGCCCAACCTGTCAGTCCGGGTCTTACGGTATGGCGAAGTTGCTCTTCCTCTGTATAATATGGCAAGTATGAAACAAGCAGTGGTCTCGGTCCTACAAAAGCCATATCACCTTTTAGAATATTTATCAGTTCAGGAAGTTCATCAAGGCTTGTTGAACGAAGAAAACTGCCGAATTTTGTAAGCCTTACTTCATCGGAAAGGAGGTTGCCGTTTTCGTCACACTCATCAGTCATAGTTCTGAATTTATAAAGCTTAAAAATTTTCTCATTTTTACCCGGCCTTTCCTGTTTAAAAAGGACAGGACTGCCAAGTTTTGTTTTTACAAGAATTGCAAGAATAGCATATAGCCAACAAAATAAAATCAAAAAAAGTAAAGAACACAAAAATCCAAAACAGCGTTTTATGTATTTAGCATATATCCCATGCTTATGTTCAACTGTCATAAAGCACCCCAAAAGAAAAATTTATTCAAAACAACTCTTAATAATGTCAATAACAATATTCTGCTGTTCTTCTGTCATCTTTATATCGCTCGGCAGACACAGACCTCTATTAAAAATATCTGCCGCAACATCTGTTGTGTCTTCTGCGGAAATAAACTTATATCCCTCAAAAATCGGCTGCATATGCATAGGTTTCCAGATAGGGCGAGATTCAATGTTATACTTAGCAAGTGTTTCCCTTATCTCATCAGGGCAAGATTTGCCTTTACAGGAAACATATTCGCAATCAAGCTTTCCTCTTTTTTGTTCACACATCGCATCAGAGTTCACAGTAAGACAACTAAGCCAAAAATTAGGTTTTGAGCAATCAAGAAACGGATTCATCTGAACGGGTAGTTCTTTAAATCCCTCCTTATATCTCAAATATATTTTTCTTTTTTTGTCAATATTCTCATCAAGGTGTAAAAGCTGACCTCTGCCGATACCGGCAACGATGTTTGACATTCTGTAATTGTACCCCAAATCCTCGTGCTGATACCATGGAGCTGGTTCTCTTGATTGTGTTGACCATTTTCTTGCGAGCTTTGCACCATCTTCGTCATCTGTCAATAACATCCCGCCACCCGAGGTCGTGATAATCTTATTACCATTGAATGATATTGCATTGTATTTTCCGAATGTGCCGGTCTGTCTTTCCTTGTATATAGCACCAAGCGACTCCGCAGCATCCTCAATAAGAATCGCACCGTTTTCATCACAAATTTTTCTTATTTCATCAAGCTTCGCGGGAGTACCGTACAAATTGGCTACAATTACTGCTTTGGTATCGGGATATAATTCAAAAGCTTTTTTTAAAGCAACAGGGTCCATGTTCCATGTGTCTGTTTCGCTGTCAATAAAAATCTGTTCCGCATGTTCATATGAAACGGGATTAACCGTTGCGTCAAATGTCATATCGGAACAGAACACTCTATCTCCCGACTTCACACCTGCCAATTTTACAGCAAGATGCAGTGCGGAAGTGCCTGAAGATAGAGCCACTGACTTTTTACAACCTACATATCCAGCAATTCCTTTTTCAAGTTGATTTAAATTTTCACCAACAGTTGATACCCAGTTAGTATCAAAAGCTTCTTTAACATACATTCTTTCCTCACCATACATTGTAGGTGAAGAAAGCCAAAGCTTATTTTCAAAAGCTTTAAATTTCATCGTACCCATACCCTCAAACTTAAATATCTTAATCTACAATAGTAGAAATTTTCATTTTACTACTAAACACACATACGCAATACATCTATAGAATTATACCACAGAAAGCATTAATAAGCAATAAAAGAGGAGAATATGGAAAAAACAATTGAAAAAAAGTGCTTTTTAACAAAATATAAGAATAATTACGCAAGATTTTTGCCATAGATATGATTTATTTTCACTAAAGTGATAATCAAATATAGTCTATTTTGGTTATTTTATGCAAAATTTGTCACAAAATATAATAAAACGCCGCAAAGCAGAGCAAGAAATCTATGGCGTATTTCAGGTAAAAAAGCACTATATAATCCGCTATATTTACTGTGCAACAGTCCTCTGCACGGCAACCTGAAAGCTTGCACATACACAGTGCTAAACCACTCTGCAACTGTCTTTCAGAAGTCAATCATCTGGCAAGTATCTGAAATTGTTCACAGACTTGTTGAAATGTGGGATTAATTATGATAAACTGACGATATAAGTCAGAGTACGATATAATTGAGGTAGACGTGTGAAAAATTCAGAATGCACACTTTCAAAGGAAACACAAGACCTTTTATACAGATATTTTGCGGCTGAGGCAAATCTTTACGGAGTTATCTAAATCGGCAAACTTCTTAAAATTTACAACAGCCAGAACGAGCCTGTGAGCGAGGAAGATTTTCTGTCATTTGTTGAAAATATGAATTTTAAGGGAAAGTATTTTTGTGTGTTTAATCAGGACGATATTTACGATGACGGCTCAGAAACCCCTGCTCTTGAACAGGAAATTCTTGCAGAATATCTTTACTTTTTTGAATTTGATGATGATAGTCTTGATAAATACGAAATGCTGAAATATCGTCAAATCGGAAAGAAATTTTGCGTTCTTGACAAAGAGCAATTTCTCAGATATGAAGATGACTGTTATTTTAAAAAGACTCCCGATTTTCTTGAAATGCGTTCGTTTTTAAGAAATGAAACAGGACTTTCAAAAGAGGACACAGACGATTATGCGAACGATATTATGATTTGTTTTGCAACTCAACCCGACAATTCCGAAAAATCTGTATACGAAGTAATCCTGGGAAGCGGAATCTACAACCGTGATGATATCGCATTCAGCCACCGAAAGCTTGAATATTTGTGTCAAAAAGTCATGTACACAAGTGCCAGACTCCATGTTCTGCTGGGACACACTCCCGAAGAAATTTTCGGTTAACAGGTAAAATTGCATATTGTAGCGACAATTCAAAATCATTTTGAGGGGAACATATAGATGAATAGTAAAAATACAGCAACACACAAAATAGCATACTCAAATATAGATATTGCAAAATTTATAGCGGCATATCACGGCAAATCGGGAGGAATTTTATTATGATAAGGATAATGTTTGTGTGCCATGGGACGGCTCACGAACGCTTTGCAAACCGCAATATTCCTTTGTAAATCTCGGCAAATCACGGTCAGTTGAAAAGTACAAGACTACCAAAAGACTACTTTTCAACAGTTTTAAAATCAGCTTTTATGCCTTATCGTTAATAGGGTTAGTACAGACATTATTGTTTCAGAGTTATCGTTAAAAGGGTTGTAACAGAAAGCAATTCCCTATACCTATATATAACAGCAGTTTTTGCTGGGTGTGATTTGCTTTGAATGAGTCTTATCTGAGTAAGTAAATATCATTTCTACACCGCAGTTCATAAGCTTAAATAATGCAGACTACTAAAAGACTACTTCTCCCCTATTCTAAATTTTAAAAACATAAAACATCACTTATTTGATAGTTAATATATTTATTATCATCCTGTACAATTTACAGGGTGTTTTTTTATACATAAAAAACAGTAACATTTTTTAAAGAGATTGAATTCACCGAGCAAATGGTTTATACTTAAATTATGTGATACAGTTTCTCTTTAAGAGTTAAAACAGATTGCTGATGTGATTGAAGTTACATTTTAGCAATCAATCATTCTACCTAATGGTGAGCAGATAAAAACGAGTAATAAACAGGAGGTAATTACCATGGACTTATTATTAAACGACATTCTTCATTTGTCACAAGAAGAGATTAACAATAGTAAAATAGAATTTAATATGCAAGCCGGAAGAGGAGGACAACCATTTCTTGATAGATGGTTAAAACATTCTGAAGAAGATAAAACAAACGGTACTTGCAAGGACTGTTCATATTGGGGTTGGTATGGAAAACAGAGAAACTTTTATCCTGGGCAATGGGTTTTTAGTTTCGCAAAAATGCCGGAAGATGAATGGTTGCTTATTTCGGCTGCACAAATAATAAATACTCCATCCGATGATTGGGCTGATGTTCAAGTGCTTGATAGATTTGTTCCATTATTCGGAAGGCTCATCATCAAATGCAAGAAAGGTAATACCTTCTCAAGATATGTATTTAATTTGAGCAAATATCTTGATCAAGCAATTGTTCAAGAGGTTCTTCCATGTGTTTATAGTGGTGAAAAGTTTGAAGGATATGACCGTGTGCATCTGCCATATCATAGATTATCTGACATTTTCAATGGTCGGATTCTCCCAACTTATTATGAAGCCTTAAAAAAGATAACAGGAGTTTATTGTTTAACTGATACTCACACAGGAAAGTTATACATTGGTTCTGCAACAGGCGAAGAAGGAGTTGCCCAAAGATGGGGTAATTATCTAGATTCCAAGCATGGCGGAAATAAAAAACTTATCGCACTCTATGAACAGAAGGGTGCAGAGTATTTTGAGAAGTATTTTACATATACATTGTTAGAATATTTTGGTTTGTCATATGACCCTGTGAAAATTATTGAAAGAGAGCAATATTGGAAACATTGCTTTGATACGATTAAGAATGGTTATAATGACAACTGATAAAAATGTTTTAAGATATTGCCCTGTTTGATGAATGGAGTAACTCAACACTTGTATCGGTTCGACATACCCATTTTAATGCAAAAACAGGTGTTCCGCCATTCCCTATAAATAGAGGTTGAGTATGTTTTTCGTTGAACAACCGAGCCACATGAAGACGGTGTGTTTGCTATCAAAAAAGAACAGTAAAAAAATTTATTATATATTTTAGAAAATCAAAAATGAGTATTTGATAATAGAATATCATTGATATATTTATCTTAGCTGTGATAATATAATGATATCAATATTGATAGCGTGCGAGAACATTTTGGTTTAATATATCTGCTTTTGGAAGTGCTTGCATTATGAGTATCATATCAGAGAAATTTATTTTATGTTTTATATCTGTATTTGTATTTGCATGTATATTCGTGTATCTTAGAAAGAAAAAACCATACCAGGCTGCTTCAAATCATTGGTTTATTATTTGCTCGATAGGTCTATTTATATCAATTATATATTCGGTAGATAAATATGTGCATTTCTTCAATCGTGATACTTGGAATGGAATTGCAGATAATATTTTGAGTGGTGCGTTATTTTCTGTTCTATGTTTTGTGTTTTTGAGATATGAAAGATTCATAAAAAACAAATATGAAGATAGAGAAAAACTTACAATATCATATAAAGATTTAGTAAATAAATATTATAAGGATAGATTATTGACTGTCACAAATAAAGATAAAAACAAAGTTGTATATCCAATCATAAATTTGGGGACTGGCTTTGTTTCATTAAATGATAGTAGTTGTGGAGAAATTATTATAAATGACTGCATGGATGATCAATATAAGTTACCTATAATTATTGAGAATAATTTTTCAAAAATATTCAAAAGTCATGACACATCTAACGTATTTAACAGTTTAAATATTAGAGCCAAGAATATGACATTCAAAGATAACATATTGACTTTTGACACCGGAAGGACTACTTATTATGATTCATTGGTTACAAACAGGGCTGCCGATTTTGCTTTTGAAGATGGGTTAAGTGTTAGAACTCTTTTCGAAATGGGGCCCAAAATGTCTAAACTTGAACTTTCTAAATTATCAAACCATTTGGGATTTAACGGATTTCTTCAATCTTCAGATGGATATATTGTTTTTGTTAAAAGGTCGGAAAAAATGTCAATAGGAAAGGGAACATATGGAGATAGTATAGGCGCGTCACTAAAGGCTACATATGCCTTGGATGAAAATGGTGTTTTCACCATAGATAAACTTAGGAATGCGGTAATAAAAGAAATAGAGGCTGAATTAAAGATAGCTGAAGAAGAGTTGGTAATGGAATCTCTCGGGATTATTGCGATCTATCGTGATTGCGTAGAGTGTGGAAAGCCACAGTTCCTAATTTGTGCTAAATCAAATAAAACCGCTTGTGAAATAACCAAATGTTTTATGGAAAAAAGAGGAAAGAATTATCAAAATAATGACTCTCAATTACAATTACTTAAAATTCAAAGTAATCTTGATATAATAGAAGATGGATCGGAACTGGTATGGATTTCAAAAGAATGTTTAAAAAATAATATTATATATACAAGCTATGGTATAAAATATGATAATGAAGGAAAAGAAGGATTTGTTACATTTGTAAATGAAAGAAAAAAAGTGTCAAATGTACAGAAAATGAATATGGTACCTTCCGCTTCAGCATCCGTTCGACTGTTTGCAAATACAATTAACTTTCCTAAAATAAAAGAATCTTATATAAAAGCCAAAAATGATTGTATAAAAGATTGCGAAGATGGAATTTACATTGGAGAAGATATAATAGCAGTTATTGATGGCGCTACATCCAAAAGTAATTTTTTATGGGAGGGAAAATCCAGTGGATTATTTGCAAAGGACATAATATGCAAAGCATTATCTGGAGAGATTTCTAAAGATAATCCCAAAGTTTTTTTGAAACAATCAATAATTTCATAAAAAATGAAATTGCTAAAAGACCGGAGTGTAAAAAAAGGGATTGGCCTAGAGCGTCAATTATTGCTTATATTCCTTCTAAAGAAGAAGTGTGGTCATATGGAGATTGCAGATGCAAAATTGGTACGAACAAACCATTTTTGCATAAAAAAATTATAGATGTTAAGTTGGCAAACAAACGATCAAAAATAATAGAAAAGGAATTGGAATCCGGGAAGAATATAGATGATTTGCTAAAAAATGATTTTGGAAGAAACTCCATTGAGAAAGATTTATTAGCGCAATTCAATTATGAAAATGTCCATTGTTATATAGAAGGAGAAGATTTTGGTTATCCAGTAATAAACGGTGAAAAAATATGCGAAAATATGATCTGCATATACAAGGTTCAGACAGGTCAAGATGTTGTATTAGCCACAGACGGTTATCCATACCTAGAGTGCTCTTTAGAAGAGAGTGAAAACAAACTATTATATTTACTGGAAAATGATCCGCTTTGCTACAAGGAGTATAAATCGACTAAAGGGTTAAAAATTGGAAGTAAGAGTTTTGATGATAGAGCCTATATTAGATTTGAGATTTAAATATAAACCAGAAATATCATAATAGATATAAGGCAACACCGTACAATTCTTACCTGACGGCTTAAGGCTTAAATACCGCTCCGGTAGCTGATGCACCTCGCTCACCGTATCAGCACTTAGAATTGCGCTATATTGCCTTATAAAATGAAGAGAAATGATTTATTTCCAAGAACTATTGATATTAACTGGTATATGCGAAGTTAGTCGTTTTGTTTCCGAGAACGAACGAGTGTCAGGTGGCGTCAATACTGTTCTCTCAACCCATGTTGAGTGCGTGGTTTTGTTGACTAAAGTACATAATTGATAGTGTGAAAATGCTTTAAATATAAGGTTTTTCCTGAGGATTTAGACATAAATACGGGTCTTCGGATTTTTTTGCGTTTTAGAAGTTGTAAAGAGGCTGATTTTTAAAGTTAGATAGACAGAATTATTGATTTAAGGTTGAGCAGATTAAAATATTGAAGTTATGAGATTTGAAATATATTCAGGATAAATATCTACCAATTCATTTAAGCATATGAAAAATATTGAGCTGTGCAGAGATGTATGTAGAAAATGTTGTGTTAATGGCGAAGTAATATCAATAGTGTAATATACGGAGAGTTTGAATAAATTAGGTTTGTAAGTAGGGATTGAAAGAGATCGTCGAGAATTTTGTGTAAAAGTGAATAATAAGCTTCCTTTCAAGCAATAATGGAAATAGAAAAATTAAAGCTTGAAAGGAAGTTTTTTTAATGATAAAAGCACCGACAGAAATGATGAGAGAATTTGTAAGAAGCCAAAATTTCACATCAACAGATGAAGTGATGACAGCGATGAAAGATATGTCAAGGACATTTTTCAGGAGATTATGGAATGTGAGCTTGCAGATGAACTCGGCTATGAGAAAAGTGAAAGAACGTCGAATGATGAATGTGGCAATAAGTCGAAAAATTACATAAGCGGCTTTTCCGAACGCACAAATCCAGCGTTACATCATTCATCAAATACGCTCAAGCACAAGGTTTGTCAGCTACAAACACATAAAGGGCTGATGGCTGACTTGAAGAAAGTGTACCAGGCTATCAGCGAAGAAGATACTATGAACAACCTGATTTTGTTCAAGGACAAGTTGGGCAAAACTTACTCCTCCTGCGTGAAAAGTTAGGAGGAAAATTGGGATATCCTATCCACGTTTTTCGCATATCCGCCCGAGGTTTGGAGGATAATATATACAACGAATATTATCGAAGGTTTGAACCGTCAGTTCAGGCAGATTACGAAGAACAAGCCGTCATTCACGAATGATGACTGCCTGCGCAAAATGTTGTATTTAGCGTTGCAAAAGATTGTCGAACGCTGAACACAAAGATGTCGAAACTGGGACACAGTTTTGAGCCAGTTATCGATAATATTTGCGGACAGGTAATTCTATTCTCAGGGGCAAATCAGAAAGCCTGATTACACCGCAATCGAGCTTGTAAAATAAAGTGTGTAAGTTTAAAAATAGCTTGCACACTTTTTCAATTTAGGAAAAGTGTGCTACAATGAAAGAAAGGACAGAAAAGGAATGAACAAAATGGCAAAAAAGTGTGAAAGCACACGGGGCGAGAACCTCGCAAAGCAAATTATCGAACAGTACAATCCGAAAAGCGTTGCAGATATGCAGGACGCCTTGAAAGGTATTTTCAGACCGATGTTTGAGGCGATGTTGTAGGGCGAAATGAATAGCCACCTCGGATATGAAAGTAACGATCACGGTGCAAAGTCTACCGATAACCGTCGTAACGGCTACACCAACAAAAAAGTCAGAACAAGTGCAGTAGAGGTTGAAATTAAAGTGCCTCGTGACAGAGCTTCAAGCTTTGAACCGAAGCTTGTACCAAAGCGTCAAAAGGATGTATCTGAAATTGAAGAAAAGGTATTAGCTATGTATGCAAGAGGAATGAGCCAGCGGGGTATTGCCGATATTATTGAGGATATCTATGGCTTTGAAATCTCACACGCAATGGTATCTCAAATTACCATTGCGTTTTAGATAAACTTGACGATTGGCAAAACAGGCCTTTGAAAATGAAGTACACATCTCTGTTTGTGGATTGCATGTATGTTACAATCAGAAAAGAGTATGAGAGCAAAAATTATGCAGTATATACTATTTTGGACTATGATTTAGATGGGCAAAAAGACATTTTAGGCTTGTGTCTTAATGAAAGTGAAAGCAAACACACTTGGATGCAGATATTTGACGAGCTAAAAGGACGAGGTGTGGAGGACGTATTGTTTATCTGTATGGACGGTGTTTCCGGTCTTGAAGACGGAGCTAAAGCGATATTTAAAGATGTTGTTGTACAGCGTTGTATCGTGCATTTAATTCGAAATTCAATTAAATATGTGCCAAGCAAGGACTACAAAAAATTCACACAACCGCTTAAAAAAGTTTACGGAGCACCAAGTCTTAACGGATGCAGAAAAGCATTTGAACAGTTTTGTCAGGAGTGGTCACAATATCACGGAGCAGTTGATGTGTGGAAACGAAATTTCAACCTTGTAGAGCAGCTTTTCGATTACGGCAGTGCCGTTCGTAAGGTTATGTATACAACCAATGCGGTTGAAAGCATAAATTCAAGTTTCAGAAAAGTTACAAAAAAGGGTGCTTTTCCAAACGAAAACGCACTACTCAAATTGTTCTATTTACGCACAACCGAGCTTTACAAAAAGTGGAACGGCAGCAAGGTCCAAAACTGGGCTATGGTCAGAAATCAACTGGCTACAAATGAAAAAATCAGTGCCCGTATCGAAAAATACGAGTACATGATTTGAGACATTAACATGCATTAACATAATTTTTTATGATTTTTAAAAAACTTACACACTTTTCTTGACAAAGCCTGGCAGGGTCTTGGTATTGAAATCCTAAAAAATATTACCGAATCATATTCAGGCGATTTCACAGTAAGTTGTGAAGATAATACTTTCACAACAATTGCATTGTTAAAAATATGATTATTAAAAATGCACTCACATCATTACGATATGAGTGCTGTTTTGTTGTGACTAAAAGTTTTTTATGCTATAATAAAATCATCTTTCAACCCCAAGAACGATAGCTTAAATTGGTAAATTATAATTCTCTCATTGAGTTATAACAAGTAAAAATCCATTTTGCACCCCCTTACTCAAAAGCTATCGTTATACGGTTGATTTGGAAAGTAGTCTGCCCCCCTTAGCTGACTACTGTTTGACTACTTTTTAAAAATTCAATATGCCGTATTTTGCCTTGATTTGCGTGTTTTGAGGAGATTTTAAAATTGATACTTATTCCTGTTATATTCAAAATACCCTTGCAAATCTCGGAATATTACGGCAAATCGGGAGGAATTTTGTTATGATTAAGATAATGTTTGTGTGCCATGGGAATATTTGTCGGTCGCCTATGGCGGAGTTTATATTTAGGGATATGGTTAAGAAGGGCGAGATTGCTGACAGGTTTGTGATTAAATCATCTGCTACGAGTACGGAGGAGATATGGAATGGGATTGGGAATCCTGTTTATCCGCCGGCTAAGCGTGAGCTTGCAAAACACGGAATCTGTTGTGATGGCAAGAGGGCTGTGCAGCTCAAAAAATCCGACTATGACAAGTACGATTATTTCATCTGCATGGACTCTAATAATATCAGAAACACTATGCGAATTTTCGGCGATGACAAAGACGGAAAGGTTTGCAAGATGATGAGCTTTGCAGGTATGAATCGTGATGTATCGGATCCGTGGTACAACGGTGATTTTGAGCAGGCATACAACGATATTTACAGCGGATGCAAAGGACTTTTTGAAAAATTTAAAGGCAAAGCTTAATTTTGTTGTTAATATGCACAAAGATTTTTGATCGTATATGTGCAAAATCTAAAACACATTTAATTGACACAATAAATAAACAATGTTAAAATTGTGACAGGTTGTCATATGACTGCCTGTCACATTTATTTTGGAGGATTTTTTATGATAAAAAGCACCTTTTATAATCTTCCCGAAGAAAAGCGTCAGAGAATCACGGACGCAATATTCAATGAATTTGCCGGTTCGTCGGGAGAGAGAGTCAGCATAAACAATATTATAAAGAACGCAAACATTTCGAGAGGCAGTTTTTATCAGTACTTTGACGATAAGGTTGACCTTGTGGAGGTTATGACACGCTCATTTATCAACTTTTCGCTTGAAAAAGCCACAGAGGTTATCTCTCGCACTCACGGCGACATATTTGTAACTTATGATTTGCTTTTTGAAATTCTATGCGAATGTTCAAAGGATGCAAAACAAAGTATCATTATGAAGAATCTCATCAAAAATATAAAGGCAAATGACAGTCTTGTTTCGGAATATTTTATCAACCGTTTCAAGGGCGTTGCTGAGCTTGTCAGCGTTACAAACAATTTTGACAGAAGTAACCTTAAATATACTACAGATGAAGATGTGAAGTGTCTTTCACAGATTCTCACTCAGGTGCTGAAGAATGCCGTGTTCAATGTTTTTGTAATAGGAAAACCTTTTGACGAGGTTCACAGGGAGTATCACAGAAAACTTGAAATTATCAAAACAGGTGCAATTGCAGATTAAGTTTAATATTCATGCAACCGGTTGCTGCCGATTTCAACAGAAAATGTAAACCTAAGTTGGTAGAAATTGCATTTAATATGAAATATACTCATAGATAAGAAGCACAAACAAAGGAGTAATCAATGTTATCTAAAATCAGCGTAAAAAAACCGATGACGGTATTGGTTGCGGTTGTACTTGTTCTGGTTCTCGGTATAGTGTCATTTTTCAAGATGACGCCCGACCTTTTACCGAATATGGACTTTCCCTATGCCGTTATCATGACCACCTACGCAGGTCAGACGCCCGAGGCGGTTGAAACAACGGTTTCAAAGCCTCTTGAACAGTCGATGTCGGCAATTGACGGTGTTAAGGAGATCACCTCTACCTCATCGGACAACTATTCACTTTTGATGATTGAATTTGAGGACGGCACAAATATGGACAGCGCAACTGTTGATATGCGTTCAAGCCTTGACACAATCAAGGGCAATTGGCCTGACGGAGTCGGAACACCGTACCTCATCAAAATCAATCCGAATATTCTCCCCGTTGCAATGACGGCGGTTGACTTTGAAGGCAAGTCGCAGACAGAGCTTTCGGATTATGTCACAAACGAACTTTTGAATGAACTTGAAGGCATTGACGGTGTTGCCTCTGTTTCTGACAAGGGAATTGTTACGGAACAGGAAAATGTCGTACTTTCACAGGATAAGCTTGACAAGCTTAATAAGAAGATTTCTGCTGCGCTCGATAATCAATTCGGTGATGCGGAGGACAAAATTGCCAAAGCTAAAAAGGAATTGCAGGATAATATCGGCAAAGCCAAGGACGGTCAGGGTACTGTTTCATCTTCAATTGAGCAAATCAACTCACAGCAAGAAGCTGTTTCAAAACAGCTTGCTGATGCACAGAACAAGGCTGAAAGCGGTAAAACACAGCTTTTGTCGGCAAAGATGCAGTTGCTTGACCGAAAGGCAAGCCTCACTTCAACAAAGACTTTGCTCGAAACCGCTTATCAGGGTTTGCTTGAACTGAAAACGACCTATGATGAGCTGACTTCCGAGCAGTCACAGCTTACGCAAAAGCTTGAACAGCTTTCAAAATTCAACGAACAGTATCAGGAAATTATTCGGAAAACGAATGATGCACTGCCCGACAGCGAGGAATACAAGGCACTTCAACAGCAGATTGACGAGCTTAACAAGGTGCTTGAGCCTTACGGAATCAAAGCTCCCGATATCGCAAAAACAATGCAGACAGTTCAGAATTCCATTAACAAAAGTGCAGAGGCAATTCAAAATGTTGAAATTTCACTTAAAAAGCTCGGAACTTCGGGAGATGCAATTAATTCTGCATTAAGTGAAATGTCGGATAAAATCTCACAAATCAACTCGGGTATTGCACAGCTTGATAACGCAATTTCGGGACTTGACGATAAATCGGTTTCGGTTGATTCCGCTCTTGCCCTCATTTCACAACAACAGTCAAGTGCGGACTTCAAAATGTCATCTGCTATGTCAACTCTCACTTCAAAACAGAGTGAACTCAACAGCGCACTCACACAGCTTTCAAGTGCAGAAAAACAGATTGAAACATCCGAAAAAGAACTTGCAGATAAAAAGAAAGAGGCAAAAAGCAAGGCTGATGTGAGCAACACGGTCACACTTGATACCATTTCTTCAATTCTAACAGCACAAAACTTTTCAATGCCGGCAGGCTATGTTACCGATGACGATAACAACAAATTCATGGTTCGTGTCGGCGACAAGGTGAATGATGAAAAAGAGATGAAGTCGCTTGTGCTTTTTGACACAGGAATTGACGGAATAGGAGTTATTCATCTTGAAGATGTTGCAGATGTTTTTGTTGCCGATAATTCCGACGAAACCTTTGCAAGAATCAACGGCAACCCCGGTATTGTATTGAGCTTTTCAAAATCAAGCAACACAGCATCTTCTACCGTTTGCGAAAACATTAACGCAAAGCTTGATTCGCTTTCAAAAGAGGTTGACGGACTTCACTTTACAAACCTTTACAATGAAGGTGACTACATTAATCTTGTAATCAACAGCGTTTTGCAGAACCTCCTTATGGGTGCGGTTCTTGCAATTATCATACTTTTCCTATTCCTCAGAGATATCAAACCGACGCTCATTGTTGCCTGCTCAATTCCGATAAGCGTTGTGTTTGCAATTGTGCTCATGTATTTCAGCGGTGTAACACTCAATATGATTTCGCTGTCGGGACTTGCGATAGGAGTCGGTATGCTTGTTGACAACTCGGTTGTTGTTATCGAAAATATCTACCGACTGAGAAGTATGGGCGTTACGCCGATTAAGGCGGCACTTAACGGTGCAAGACAGGTTGCCGGTGCAATTACGGCGTCAACTCTCACCACAGTATGCGTGTTCCTGCCGATTGTATTTGTTGAAGGCATCACCCGTCAGCTGTTTGTTGACCTTGCACTCACGGTTACATATTCACTTCTTGCAAGCCTTATTGTTGCGCTGACGCTTGTTCCGGCCATGGGACAGAGAATGCTCCGCAAGATGAAACCTAATTCCGCTCCGAAGGACGGAAAAATCAAGAAGGCATATGAACGCTCACTTCGTTTCGTATTAAAGCACAAGGTTCCTGCAATTCTCGTTGCAGTTGCACTTCTCTTTACAAGTGCAGGTCTTTGTCTGATGAGAGGTTTCAGCTTTATGCCCGATATGAGCAGTACACAGATTCAGATATCATTGAAGCTTGACGATAACGCAACCTTTGAAGAAACAGTTAAAGAGGGCGAAAAGCTCAATGATTTGCTTTCAAAATATGACCAGTTTGAAACCGTAGGCGTTATGGTGGGCAACTCGTCAAGCCTTATGGGACTTACAGGCGGTTCATCGTCAAATGATGCCGGCTCACTTATGGCATATGCCGTTCTCAAGGATGATTTTACAAAACAGAGCGGTGAGATTTCAAAGAAGATTGAAAAGGATCTTGAAAGCCTTGACGGTGAGGCTGCCGTAAGCGGCGGCACTTCAAGCTCAATGTCAAGCCTTATGGGTGACGGTTCCGTTCAGATTACGCTCTACGGTGACGACCTTGACACACTCAAAAGCACTGCCGAGGATATCTGCAAAACACTTGAAAAGGTTAAGGGTGTTGCATCGGCAGACAACGGCATCGGTGCTGTTTCTCCCGAAATCAAGGTTACTGTTGACAAGTCAAAAGCCGCTGAAAAGGGACTTACCGTTGCACAGGTTTATCAGCAGGTTGCCGCTGCAATTTCAACAGAAAAAAACGCTGCCACTCTTACGAATGATGACGGCAATGATATGAATGTTGTGGTTGTAAAGGACGACAGCGAAACCGTTACTCCGAAAAATCTCCGTGACCTTGACATTACCTACAAGGATTCAAGCGGTAACAAAAAGACAGTTAAGCTCTCCTCTGTTTCGGATATTTCAAAGTCGGAAACTATGGATAAAATCAGCCGTGAAAATCAAAAGCGTTATCTTAAAATCAACGCCGAAGTCAAGAACGGCTACACTCTTACATCTGTTTCAAACAATGTAAAATCCGCAATGAACGATTACAAGCTCCCGAACAGCTGTTCAATCGACTATGCAGGTACAGACGAAATGACAATGGAGGCAGTTTCACAGCTTATGCTTATGCTGTTGCTCGGCATTATTCTCATCTACCTCATTATGGTTGCACAGTTTCAAAGCCTTAAATCACCGTTCATTATTATGTTTACAATTCCGCTTGCATTCACGGGCGGCTTTCTCGCACTTTTAATCACAGGATTTGACATCAGCGTTGTATCGCTTGTCGGTTTTGTAATGCTCTGCGGTATCATTGTAAACAACGGTATCGTACTTGTTGACTACATCAACAGACTTCGTATTGACGGCAAGGAGAGAATTGAGTCAATTGTTGAGGCAGGCAAAACCCGTATGCGTCCTATCCTCATAACGGCACTCACAACCGTTCTTGGTCTTGTTGTTATGGCTCTCGGCATAGGCACAGGTGCAGAAATGATGCAGCCTATCGCAATTGTCTGCATCGGCGGTTTGCTTTATGCAACATTTATGACGCTCTACATCGTTCCCGTTATTTACGATTTGTTCAATAAAAAAGAACTCAAAAAGGTAAGTGACGAAGACCTTGAATTTATTGATGAATAAAACATACTAATAAAACACACCCCCGACTTAACCGTTTGGTAAAATCGGGGGTGTTGTTTTTTAAATATCGGGTCAGTCCTTTACAATATCTGCACATTGACCGTTTGTAAGACGGATTAAATCTTCTGGTTTTAAATCAATTTGATATCCGATTTTTCCTGCACTGACAATGATTTTCGGAATCGACTCTGCTGTAATGTGGAAGGTTGTCTTGAACTGCTTTTTCATTCCGAGAGGTGAACAGCCTCCACGCACATAACCCGTAACCTTTGTAATATCCTTTACGGGAATCATTTCAACCGACTTTTCGCCCACGCTCTTGGCACATTTTTTAAGGTCAAGCTCATGGTCAACAGGAACTACGAAAACATAATAATCTCTGCCCATGCCCTTTGTTACAAGAGTTTTGAAAACATAATCGGGATTTTGATTCATAAGTGTTGCCACCGTTACTCCGTCAACGGCATCCTTGCCGTGGGGATATTCGTGGTGAGTATATTCAACCTTTTCTTTGTCTAAAATTCTCATTACATTTGTCTTGATTTCTTTCATAAATACACAATCCTCCATGCATATTGCCATCTTGTTATTACCCTCACATAATACAACTTTTTGTATTGGATTTCAACCTTGATTTATTTGCAATTTTATTAAAATAATGTTAGAATAAATTCAGAAGTTATTCGAGGTGGAAGATTTCGTCCCCGTCCACACGCCGATGGCTTGACAAAGGGAAACCTTGAGAGATGCAGGAGAATGGGACGCCTGCCGAATAACCGTAGCTTTGAAAGCCGCTCCGAATTTTTTCGGGACGGCTTTCTTCTGTTTTACAGACTAAAATATCGCTGTTTTACCCACAACACGCAAGATAATAAGCAAGTCAGTAAGCAAGATAGTAAGTAAGATAATAAGCAGGTTAATTTTTTAAACACCGTATTATGCGGTGTTTTTTCTTTTATCGCAAATTAATGCTGTAAAACCACTCGCAAATGCGGTCACATGGAAGAAAATAATAAAAAACTGGGCAAACTTTAATGTATGTTGATTGCTTTTTTGAAATAAATGTGCTACAATCTAGGAATAGAATAAACAAAATAGTGTATTCTTCAAAAATATTTTTATGCAATTTTTTAGCAAAGGAGGATAACAATGGCGAAAGATATGCTGGATGCCATTTACAATGCCGAAGAGGATTGCAGACAGCGTGAGGCAAATGCACGAGCAGAATCAGCAGAAAGGGTTGAACAGACAAAGGCAGATGCCAAACAGGTTGTGCTTTCGGCAAAGGAAAAGGCACAGAAGGATGCCGATATGCTTTTTGAAAAGACTGCGAAAGAGGGCCAAAAAGAGCTTGAGAAAGCCTCTGAAAAGGCAAATCTTGAGTGTGACATTCTCTCTCAGACTGCAGACAAAAACCGCAAGCGTGTTATTGACGGGGCTATACAAAGGCTCTCTCTTTAAAACGGTTGCAATGAAAGAAGCGTGGTGATAGAAATTGGCAAAACTTAAAATGAAGTCGGTTCGGATTATTGCCCTAAGACAGGACAGAAAGCGACTTCTTGAACATTTGCAGGATTCGGGTTTGGTTCAGATTGAAAAGACCGAAACCTGCAGAAAAGGTTTCGGCAAGATTGATATGACCTCACAAATTCAGATTTTCGAGCGGAATGTTACTCTCAGTGAAAACGCTCTGAAAATTCTCGACAGCAACTCTCCCGAAAAGAAAAGTATGCTTTCCGCGTTTTGCGGACGGCGGGAGATTGATCCCGATGAAATCGGAGTTATCGCATCAAATGCAGGCGAAGTTATTGATGTGTGCAACAGAATTTGTGAGCTTAACAAACAGATTGCCGATAATGCGGCGGAACGGATTCGCATAAAAACCGCTCTTGCACAGCTTGAGCCGTGGAAGAATCTTGACATTCCGCTTAATGCAAAGGACACAAAAACAACGGCTGTTTTCATAGGCTCAATTCAAAAGGAGTACAACGAGATATCGCTTTCAAAGGCACTTGCCGAGGCTTCTCCGAAGCTTGAATTTGATTTTGAAATTCAATTTGCAAACGAGGGGCTTACCTGTATTGTACTTTTTGCACCGATTGCTCAAAAGGAGCTTGCAGAAAATGCTCTGCGTGATATCGGTTTTGCAAAACCTGTTACAAACTCAAGTGTTCCCCCTTTGGCGGAATCAAAAAAGCTTGTTGAAAGAAGTCACAAACTTGAAGATGATACGGAAAACGCAAAAAAAGAAATCATTTCCTTTGCAGACAGACGAAAAGATATTAAAGATACACAGGATTATTTCAGAATCAGAGCCGATAAATACAGCGTAATCGGTGAACTTCAGCATTCACGGAATGTTTTTGTTATTTCGGGTTACATTCCCGAGGAGGACTGTGAAAAGCTTGAAAGGCTTTGCGAAAGAGTTTCTGTATGCTATGTTGAATTCGGCGATGTTGACGAGGAAAAAGCTCCTGTAAAGCTAAAGAACAGTCGCTTTGCAGCACCGGCAGAGAGCATTGTAAATATGTACTCTCCCCCGTCGCATGACGATATTGATCCAACGCCGTTGCTTGCGTTCTTCTTCTACTTTTTCTTCGGAATGATGTTCTCGGACGCAGGCTACGGACTGTTAATGGTAATAGGAACAGGACTTGCAATAAAGCTGTTCAAGCCTGACAAGGAAATGCGAAACACCTTGAAGCTGTTCCAGTACTGCGGTGTTTCAACATTTTTCTGGGGACTTGTTTTTGCAAGCTTCTTCGGAGATGCCCCTGCAACCCTTTACAACTACTTTACGGGTGCAAGTATTACAATGAAAGAAATCTTCCCGTGGCCGACAATTGATCCGCAAAAGGACGCACTTATGCTGATGATTATTTCAATAGCATTCGGTCTTGTACACATTCTTGTCGGTATGGGATGCAAATTCTATGTTTGCCTAAAGCACAAGGATTACGGCGGAGCGTTCTTTGACACAGGACTTTGGATGCTTATGCTTATCGGATTTGCCGTTTTGGCGGCAGGTATGGCGTTTGGTCAGACACTCGTCTATGTCGGAGCAGGCATTGCGATTTTCTGCGCAATCGGTCTTGTTCTCACACAGGGCAGAAACAAAAAGGGATTCGGCAAAGTCATCGGCGGACTTGCCTCTCTCTATGACATTACAGGTTACATCAGTGACCTTCTGAGCTATTCAAGACTTCTTGCTCTCGGACTTACAACGGGAGTTATGGCTCAGGTGTTCAATATGCTTTCAACCATGTTCGGAAAGAGCTGGTTTGGAATTATCTTACTCATTATTGTGTTCATCATCGGACACGCAATCAACATCGGACTCAACGCACTCGGTTCATATGTTCACACAATGCGACTTCAGTATGTTGAAATGTTCGGAAAATTCTATGAGGGCGGCGGCAAACAGTTTAAGCCGTTCAAGCTCAACAGTAAATATATTAAAATTCAGGAGGACAAATCAAAATGAATGGAATATTTTTCGCACTTTTAGGCGCATCAATAGCAACAGCACTTGCAGGCGTAGGTTCTGCTCGAGGTGTAGGCTCTGCCGCACAGGCAGCTATGGGAGTTCTTTCCGAGGACTCATCAAAATTCGGTAAAATGCTCGTTCTCACACTTCTCCCGGGTACTCAGGGACTTTACGGATTTATCGTAGGCTTCCTTATTCTCGTAAGCGGCGGCGTTCTCGGCGGCACAGCTCCGACAATCGGACAGGGACTTGCATACTTTGCAGCATCACTTGCTATCGGTATCGGCGGTATGATTTCAGGTTTTGCACAGGGCAAGGCAGCCGTTTCAGGTATTGCACTCAGCGCAAAGGACGATTCAAACTTCTCAAAGGCAATGGTTTCCGTAACTCTCGTTGAGATTTACGCTCTCCTTTCATTCATCGTTTCACTTCTCGTTGTTATCACAGTTCCAAACCTTAACATCTGATAACCGACTAACGAAAATTATGAAAGAAAGGTGGAATCACTTTGAGCAGCGGTGATAAAATTTTAAATCGCATAAGTCTTGACTGTGACGAAAGAATCAGCCAAATAGGTGCTGAAACCGACGAAAAATGCGCACAGATTATGGCACAGGCAAAGCTTGATGCCGACAAGATTTCTGCCGAAATTGCCGACAGGGCACAGTCAAAGGTCAAGCAGATGCAGGCGGCTTCAAAGAGCCGTTGCGACCTTGAAACACGCAACGCTTTCCTAAAGAGAAGGCGTGAAGAAATTGACAAGACATACAGTGAAATTCTTAATAAAATGAAAAATCTTCCCGATGAGGATTACTTTGAACTGATTTACACATTTGCAAAAAAGTTAAACGGAATGAGCGGTGTTGTGCTTTTGAACAAAAAGGATATGAACCGACTTCCGAAGGATTTTCTTGCAAGGCTTGAAGAATGCGGTGTAAAAGCAGAGCTTTCAAAAACGCCGTGTGACATTGAAAGCGGATTTATTCTTAAATGCGGTGACATTGAAGAAAACATGGACTTCTCGGCAATATTGTCCGAAAAGCGTGACGCTATCGAGGATTTTATAAATCAGGAACTTTTTAAGGCATAGGGAGGAATATGATGGCATTATCTTATGAATTTTCCATCGGCTCCGTCCGTGCTAAAGAAAAAAATCTGTTTACAAACAGCGACATTGAGCATATGCTCGGTTGTGAAAATGTGAACGAGCTTTGCAGATACCTCTCGGACAAGGGTTACGGCGAGGGTGATGACATTGAAGATATTTTGAAATCACACAGCGAAAATGTGTGGGAATATCTTAAAAGAACCGCACCCGATTTTGCAATATTCAAACCGTTCTTCTATCTTAACGACCTTCACAACCTTAAAGCTGTTTTAAAAGGAACGCTTTCAAACAGACCGTATTCACAGCTTTTGGTAAAGCCGTGTACTTTCTCTGAAGAAACGCTTAAACAGGCGGTTGAGAACAGAAAGTTTTCACTTTTGGGCGAAGAACTTTCCGCATCTTGTGACAAGGCATATGAAATTCTTGCACACACAGGTGACGCAAGACTCAGCGATGCGGTTCTTGACAGAGCTTTTATGGAGCTTGTTCTGAAAACATCCGAAAAATCCGACAGCGAATTTATGTCCGAATATTTTAAAGCTACAGTATTTTATAATAATGTAAAGACAGCCATAAGAGGTGCAAAAGCCGATTGTGACAGGGATTTTCTTGAAATTGCAATCTGTGATGTGCAGGACTTCCCCCGTTCAAGGGTTATTGAGGCAAGCGTAAAGGGACTTGAACCAACGCTTGATGTGCTGTCAAAAATCTCGGCATACGGCTGTAACAAGGCTGTTGAAGAGTACAAGGTTTCTCCGTCGGCATTTGAAAAATTTGTTGACAACAGGCTTATGAGCCTTGCAAAAGAAAAATGCAAAAGAAGCGGTGACGGTGCAGACCCGATTACGGGCTATCTGATTGCAAGTGAAACAGAGAAAAAAGTTATTCACATTATTGCAAGCGGAATCCGCACCAAGACAAATTATGAAACCGTAAAAGAAAGGTTGCGTGAAGTTTATGGCTAAAAATATTGCCGTTATCGGCGACAGCGAAAGCATAAAGGGCTTTGCGGCAATCGGCATGGACATTTATCCGTGTGATGACAACGAAAACGCACCGCATCTTTTCAGAAAGATTGCTGACGGTGACAACTATGCGGTAATTTTTATTACCGAGGAAATGTTCGGACTTGTTGAAAAAGAGCGAAAAAGATATGAAGAAAGGCTCATTCCTGCCGTTATTCCTATCCCCGGTGTAAAAGGCAATACGGGAATCGGCATAAAAAGACTGTCGTCATTTGTTGAAAAGGCAGTCGGTTCGGACATTATCTTCAATGATTGAGGTGTAAGAATTTGAAATCTGGAATTATAACTAAGGTGGCAGGTCCTCTGGTAATTGCCGAGGGTATGCGTGATGCCGATATGTTCGATGTTGTGCGTGTAAGCAGTCAGCGACTTATCGGTGAAATAATTGAGATGCACGGTGACAGGGCATCAATTCAGGTATATGAAGAAACTTCGGGACTCGGACCCGGTGAGATTGTTGAATCCACAGGCGCTCCGCTTTCCGTTGAACTCGGTCCGGGACTTATCGGTTCAATTTATGACGGTATTCAGCGACCGCTTAACGAGATTATGAAGGTTGCCGGCACAAACCTCAAAAGAGGTGTTGATGTTCCGTCACTTGATCACAAAAAGAAGTGGCACTTTACTCCCCTTGTTAAAAAGGGTGACACAGTTGCGGCAGGCGACACACTCGGTACTGTTCAGGAAACACACGCTGTTCTTCACAGGATTCTTGTTCCGAACAAAACAGGCGGTGTTGTTGAGAGCATCAGCGAGGGCGATTTTACAATTGATGAAACGGTTGCCGTTCTCAAAACAGACAAGGGCAATGTTGAGATTAATATGTGTACAAAATGGCCTGTTCGTGTGGGCAGACCGTACAAAAGAAAGCTCTCCCCCGACATTCTTCTTACCACAGGTCAAAGACCTATCGACACACTCTTTCCGCTTGCAAAGGGCGGTGTAGCCGCAGTTCCTGGACCGTTCGGTTCGGGCAAAACTGTTGTTCAGCATCAGCTTGCAAAGTGGGCGGCTGCCGATATTATCGTATATATCGGTTGCGGTGAGCGTGGCAACGAGATGACCGATGTTCTTAACGAGTTCCCCGAACTTAAAGATCCACGCACAGGCAACTCTCTTATGGAGAGAACCGTGCTTATTGCAAACACATCCGATATGCCTGTTGCCGCCCGTGAGGCATCTATCTACACAGGCATTACTATTGCCGAGTATTTCCGTGATATGGGTTACACGGTTGCACTTATGGCTGACTCAACATCCCGTTGGGCGGAGGCTCTCCGTGAAATGTCAGGCCGTCTTGAAGAAATGCCGGGTGAAGAGGGTTATCCCGCATACCTCGGCAGCCGACTTGCACAGTTCTATGAAAGAGCAGGCCGTGTTATCGTAAACGGCAGTGAGGACACGGAAGGCGCACTCTCGGTTATCGGTGCTGTATCACCTCCGGGCGGTGATATTTCAGAGCCTGTATCACAGGCAACACTCAGAATCGTTAAGGTGTTCTGGGGACTTGACGCAAACCTTGCTTACAAGCGACACTTCCCTGCAATTAACTGGCTTACAAGTTATTCGCTTTATACAGACCGACTTGCAGATTGGTTCTCAAAGAATGCCGCTCCCGACTTTATGGAGCTTCGTGGCAGACTTATGACATTATTACAGGAAGAAAGCGAACTTCAGGAAATTGTAAACCTTGTCGGTATGGACGCACTTTCCGCACCCGACAGACTTAAGCTTGAAACCTCCCGTTCAATCCGTGAGGATTATCTGCACCAAAACGCATTTGACCCGACAGACACATACACATCTCTCGGCAAGCAGGTGCTTATGATGCGAGCAATTCTCACTTACTATGACAAAGCAAAAGAGGCTCTTGCAAACGGTGCAGACATTGAAATGCTTGTCAACCTTCCTGTTCGTGAACGCATAGGAAGATATAAATATGTACCCGAGGATAAGGTTCGGGACGAGTTCGAGTCAATCAAGGCTCTGCTTGATTCGGAAATTAAGGATGTACTTGAAAGGAGTGAGGACTGATGCCAAAGGAATACCGCACAATACGAGAGGTTGCAGGTCCTCTTATGATGGTTAGTGATGTTGAGGGAGTAACATATGACGAACTCGGCGAAATTGAACTTCCGAACGGTGAAACACGCCGTTGCAAGGTTCTTGAGGTTGACGGCTCAAACGCACTTGTTCAGCTTTTTGAATCAGCCGCAGGCATTAACCTTGCAAATTCAAAGGTAAGATTTTTAGGTCGTTCAATGGAACTTCCTGTATCTCCCGATATGCTTTCACGAGTATTTGACGGTCTTGGAAATCCGATTGACGGCGGTCCTGCTCTTATTCCCGAAAAAAGACTTGACATCAACGGAACACCTATGAACCCTGCCGCAAGAAACTATCCGCAGGAATTTATTCAGACAGGTATTTCAGCAATTGACGGACTTAACACACTTGTAAGAGGACAGAAGCTGCCTATCTTCTCAGCATCGGGTCTGCCCCATGCCCAGCTTGCCGCTCAGATTGCAAGACAGGCGGCTGTAAGAGGCAAGGACGAGCAGTTTGCCGTTGTATTTGCCGCAATGGGTATTACATTTGAAGAATCCGACTACTTTGTTCAGTCGTTTAAAGAAACAGGCGCTATTGACAGAACTGTAATGTTTGTAAACCTTGCAAACGATCCTGCCATTGAGCGTATTGCAACTCCTAAAATGGCGCTCACGGCGGCTGAATATCTTGCATTTGACAGAGGAATGCACGTTCTCGTTATTATGACCGACATCACAAACTATGCCGATGCGCTCCGTGAGGTTTCTGCCGCAAGAAAAGAAGTTCCGGGCAGACGAGGCTATCCGGGTTATATGTACACAGACCTTGCAACATTGTATGAAAGAGCCGGCAGACTTAAAGGCAAAGAGGGTTCAATCACTCTTATTCCGATTCTTACAATGCCCGAAGATGACAAGACTCACCCGATTCCTGACCTTACAGGCTACATTACAGAAGGTCAGATTATCCTATCCCGTGAGCTTTACAGAAAGGGAATTACTCCGCCGATTGATGTTCTTCCGTCACTTTCAAGACTTAAAGACAAGGGTATCGGTCCCGACAGAACCCGTAAAGACCACGCCGCAACCATGAACCAGCTTTTTGCCGCTTATGCAAGAGGTAAAGATGCAAGAGAGCTTATGATAATTCTCGGTGAGGCGGCTCTTACCGATATGGATAAAAAGTACGCTGAATTTGCCGAGGCATTTGAGCGTGAGTATGTTTCACAGGATTATGACGCAAACCGTTCAATTGAAGAAACACTTGACATCGGCTGGAAGCTTTTGCATATTCTTCCCAGAAGTGAACTTAAACGAATTAAGGACGATATGCTTGACGAGTTTTACGGTAAAGAATAATCGCATTGAAGGTGTTTGCTAATGGCAGTTATGAATGTTAATCCCACCCGTATGCAGTTGACAAAGCTGAGAAAACAGCTTGCAACAGCTACCCGTGGTCATAAAATGTTAAAAGACAAGCGTGACGAACTGATGCGCCGATTTCTTGACCTTGTAAGAGAAAACAAGGAGCTTCGTGAGAAGATTGAAAGAGAGCTTGCAGAGTGCAACAACCACTTTGTGAACGCAAGTGCGGTTATGTCAAAAGAGGCTCTGGACGCCTCATTGATGTCACCGAAGCAGAGAATTGATCTTGAACTTTCTTCCAAAAATGTTATGAGCGTTGATATTCCGCAGTTTTCATCAAGCACACGAACAAGCAACGAGGGCGATATTTTCCCTTACGGCTTTGCGTTTACTTCGTTTGAACTTGATGATGCGGTTATGTCGCTCAACGAGCTTTTGCCCGACCTGATAAGGCTTGCTGAAATTGAAAAAAGCTGTGAGCTTATGTCGGCAGAAATTGAAAAGACACGCCGCCGTGTTAATTCGCTTGAGCATGTTATGATTCCGAGATATCAGGAAACAATCAAGTATATTTCGATGAAACTTGAAGAAAATGACCGCAGCAGTCGTACAAGGCTGATGAAGGTTAAGGATATGCTTCTTGACAAGGCACATCATTATTCGGAACACTATAATTAACTACACAATAATCAAAGGGGCTGTTTTTTCACAGCCCCTTGTTTATCAAAAAAATTCTGTAAAATAAAAAATCAGTACATCAACTGTACTGATTCAATGGAGCGGATGACGGGGATTGTTTGATGCAAAGGTTTCTGCCTCGCCAACTGCTTGCGGTGCGTAACCTTAACCCTCATCAACGCTCTTAATTTTAAGGTTTACCGTCTGAAATACAGTCGCAATGCGTTGCACATAAATGTGCTTCCTTTTGCTCCTTATTTCAGACAGCGCTTTGCTCCCTCTTTCCGCCACCGGCGGCGGTCGCAAGGCTACACCGGAGCATTTTCTTAACGGTCGCCTTCGAGCCCCTTGGTTATCAAAAAAATCTGTAAAATAAAAAAATCAGTACATCAACCGTACTGATTTAATGGAGCGGATGACGGGGCTCGAACCCGCTACCTCCACCTTGGCAAGGTGGCGCTCTACCAGATGAGCTACATCCGCATTTTATTGGTGCCTCCGGGCGGAATCGAACCACCGACACGGGGATTTTCAGTCCCCTGCTCTACCGACTGAGCTACAGAGGCAAAAATTGGCGACCCGGAACGGGTTCGAACCGTCGACCTCTAGCGTGACAGGCTAGCGTTCTAACCAACTGAACTACCGGGCCAAATGTGGTGGGAACAACAGGGCTCGAACCTGTGACCCTCTGCTTGTAAGGCAGATGCTCTCCCAGCTGAGCTATGCTCCCACATTTTTATAATTGGAAAGCACTCCCGTTAAGAAGTGCTTTCCGTTTTGGAGGCGACACCCGGATTTGAACCGGGGCGTCAGAGTTTTGCAGACTCGTGCCTTACCACTTGGCTATGTCGCCGAATACTGAGCAATGTCACTCAACAGGCATTATTCTATCATAATAAAATTCATTTGTCAATACTGAATTTGCATTTTAACAACAAAATTTAACGGAAATTTTCTACACTGATATTTTATGCATTAAACAGAAAAATGACACCTCTGTTTTTGATTCCTCATAAAGCCCCGAACCCTCAAAGATGCAATACTCTGAAGGTTCGGGATTTTGGGGTTATCATACTTTTCTTAAAAAGAGAAGAAAACAAGATAAGTATCTTACACGCTCGGCTTTTCAAATGCCGAAAGAATAAGCTTTACACCGTAGATTGACAAAAGGACACCAATCATAAATCCGATTGTCTGTGCGGCAAATATAAGGTGGAAAAATCCGTAGATACCGCCGATTATGACGAGTATTCCGCAGAAAAGCGGAATAAGCCATGCACCTGAGGAAGATGCTTTTTTGACCTTGAGTGACATTGCAACGGACGAGATACCGTCCACTACAAGCCAGCCTGAGAAAATGCAGAGAATGATAACATCAAACATAAGTCTTATGCTCGGCATAAACATTGCAAGAATTGAAATTACTGCCGCTGCAATGCCGACAACAAGACCGAGTGTTCCCATTATCGCTTCACTCTGTTCAGCCTTTGCCTTTTTGCGTTTTGCAAAGTAGTCAATCACGGAGCATATTCCCCACACTCCGAGGAGGATTGTCACTATCCAACCGCTGTTTAGAAATGTCAGTCCCGGATAGAACATACAATAAATCGCACTAATTATCGACAATATGCCGAAAATACAATTAAATACTTTCATAGTCACCTCATACTTTAATTAGGGTTCAATAATATTGAAATACAGCGGGAATTCGGCAACGCTTGATGTAAGGGTTTTGATGATGTCACTGTTGCCCTCAACCTTTTCAATGCCGGCGTCCATAAGTTTCTGATTGTTCTGTGCAATGCCGAGAATACCTGCGCTCTTGGTTTTGATTGTTGCGTCAGCCTTATCGCTCCACTTTTCCTGTGAATAGATAAGCACACCATGATTTATGCGAAGAAGATATTTTGCGTTCTTGTCTGTTACCTCAAGATTGATTACAAGGTTCTGATCTTCAAGCTTCTTTTCGTCAAGACAGATTCCGAGATAATCTAACATTGTTTCGGTACTCATACCGAGAGCTGTTGCACCTGAACCTTCGGAATTCGGATAATTTTTTGTACCGTTACGAAGCTCATAAGCACCTGTAAGATAAGCGTTTCTCCATGCACCGCTTTCAGCCTGATAGCCGAGCTGTTCGAGTGCGTCTGCGCAAAGATAACGGGCGTCTTTATTTTCGGGATCTGCATATACAAGTGTGTTTGTAATCTGTGCAACCCACTGATACTCTCCCTTGTCAAAGTCTTTTTTAGCCATTTCAAGAACCTTGTCTGTGTCGCCGAGATACTCTACAAGCTTCTTTGAATATTCTGTCGGTTCAAGCTCGTCAAGATGTATCGGGTTTTCGTCATACCAACCCATATACTTCTGATAAACCGCCTTTACATTATGCTTGAGAGTTCCGTAATACTGACGAGTGTACCAAACCTTGTTGAGTTCATCGGGGAGTTCAATCATATTTGCAATTTCGGTTGATGTATAGCCCTGATTGATGTACATAAGTGTCTGTGAGAATATGTACTTATAGACAGAGGCTGTGTTTGCCATGTAGTCATTGATTACATCGTTGCCCCAATGCGGCCAGTTGTGAGCCTGGAAAACTACTTCGGCTTTATCTCCGAAAAGCTCCTTTGCCTCCATAATGTACTGCGCCCACGCATTGCCGTCACGAACCTCTGCGCCTCGAAGTGTGTAGAGGTTGTGCATTGTGCCGGAACAGTTTTCAGCCATCCACAAAGCCTTGTATTTTGGAAGGTAGGTATTCATCTCGGCAGGCGATTCTGTGTCGGGAGTAAGCTGGAACACCATTTCAACACCGTCAACCTTGATGGTTTCGGTAGCTTTCTTTACCTCATAAGACGGTGAAATGTATGTTGTTGTGCCGCTTGAAGGGGTAAGACCGATACCTACCGACAAACTGCCCTTACCGCCCTTATCAAGCAATGATCCGTACTGAAAGTTGGTTCTGCGTTTCATTGCGTTACCTGCAAAAACATTTTCTTCCATAACAGCCTTTTCGTAGCCTTCGGGAACGATAATGAGCGTTTTGCCGGACTTAATCTGCTCGTCAAGCGGAAGTGATGAATCGGCAACATCCTTTTCGTCAATAAGTCCGCCGATACCGCCGTAGTGGTCTATGTGAGCGTGGCTTACAACAACAGCGGCAATATGTGCCTTGCCGAACTTTGATTCAAGAAGTTCAAGCGCCGCCTTTGCAGTTTCGGAGCTTGTTGTACAGTCAAAAACAATCCAGCCGTTGTCGCTCTTTACAAAGGTTACATTCGCAACATCGTAGCCTCTGACCTGATAAACACCGTCAACAACTTCAAAAAGTCCATAAAGCGAGTTAAGCTCCGTGTTTCTCCAAAGGCTTGGGTTTGCACTGTCGGGAGTTGACGAGTTTCTGATAAAATCATATGCTGTCTGGCTCCATGCAACAGTTCCGTTCTCGGTTTTGATTTCGAGTTTGTCGGGTGCTGTTATAAAGCCCTTTTTTGCAAATTCCTTTTCCTGTTCATCGGAAAAGTCAAGAGTCTTATACACCTGTGCGTTTTCGTCAGCCGTATATTTTGACGCATCCTTTACATCGCTGTTGAATTTTGCGGATGTACTGCTGTCGCTCTGCTGACATCCGCAAAGTGCAGACGAGGCAATCAATGTTGCCGCCAAAGCAAGGCAAAGCCCCGTTTTCTTTTTGTTAATCATAGAATATTTCCTCCGTGTTTTTATCCGTACATGATTTTTTGGTTTAAGCTGAATTATAATAAATAATTGTCATTTAGTCCATACATTTGGCACAAAGTGAAAAATTTTGTCACGAAATGCAAATTAAAGTCACTATTTGAGATATTATGTGATACAATAAGAGTGATAATTATGCAGGAGGTACGGTATGAGGATTGCAATAGTTGATGATTGCGAAAATGAGCGAAATGAACTTTGCAAAAGACTTTCTCAAAGCTCATTTTCAAGGTCATATGATATTGAAATTTGCGGATACGGTAACGGAACAGATTTTCTGAATGAGGCAATGCAAAACAGATTTGACCTTGTTTTTATGGATATATATATGGAAAAGGAAAACGGAATTGATGCGGCACAAAAGCTGAGAAAGTTTGACAGAGATTGTCTGCTCGTTTTCACAACCACATCAACCGACCACGCACTTGAAGGTTTTAGGGTTCGGGCATTGCACTATCTTGTGAAGCCGTACAGCGATGAAGAGCTTGATATGTTGCTTGATGAGATTTCGCAGAAAATTTCCGTTGAAGAAAAATACATTGAAATACCCTCTGCAAGTGACTTGTTGCGTATAAAGCTTTGCGACATTTTGTATGCCGAACATTTTAAGCACTGCATACATATTCATTGTACGGACAAATCCGAAAAGTCTGTGCGCAGTACATTTGCCGAATTTGTAATGCTGTTTGATGACGGAGATAATTTCTTTGTGTGCAACCGAGGAATCATAGTAAATCTTGAACACATCAGGGATATGAACGGCAATGAATTTGTTCTTGACAACGGTGAAAAAATCTCCATAAGTCGAAGTCTTGTAAAAAGCGCAAAAAGCACCTTTGGCGAATATATTTTCGGCAGGAGGGATTTGCATTGACAAATGTTTTCTGTCCGATGATTGAACTCGGCGCAATTATCCCCGGTGTTGTACTTGCATATCTTCCGATAAAAAAACATCTCAAGGTATCCAAGCTCAGGCTGTTTCCTGTGATTATTTTATCACTTGTGTGCCTTTGTACATTGTGCGGTTTTGTTTGTTACAGATACAATCTAAAATCGTTTGTGCTTGCAATACCGATAGTGCTTGCTCTTTCGGCAGCATACTGTTGTTCACTCAAAACATCCATGTGGAAATCGGTGAGTGTGTTACTTGCGGTATGCGGAGTGTTTGCCTGCATTGCGAGCATTACACGGGCGGTTGATTCGATAACATTTCCGCAGAACACAACGCCGTGGTTTGAAATCAAATCGGCTGTGCTGTTCAATATTCTATGCTGGATATTTGTAATTATTGCATGGTATCCTGCAACACACGGTGTGAGTGAACTGCTCGATGATGAAAACATTGCCCAGACATGGTATGTATTCTGGATTTTACCGATAATATTCATCTTGCTCAACTTTTTTATAATCCCATGGAATCCTAACATTCTCCATACAGGAAGAATTATGCAGGGTTACATTGTTATCAGCGTATCACTTCTTGTACTGTTGCTCATTTTCTACGCTTTGCTGTATTTTATTGCAAAAAGTCTGAACCGCAATAACAAACTTGCTCAGAAAAATCAATTTTTGAATATGCAGAGGGCACAGTATGACGCATTAAAAGTCGCTATTGAAGAAACCCGTCAGGCACGGCATGATATGCGACATCACTTTGCCGTACTCAATGCTCTTGCCGAGCAAAAGAACTGGGAAGAACTTGAAAAATACCTTTCGTCAGCATCGCAGAATATTCCCGACACAGAGCTTGTACTCTGTAAAAACCACGCTGTTAATGCGATTATCGGACATTATTATTCAAAATACAAGAGCAATGGTATTCCGTTTAAACTAAAAATTGACATTCCCGAAAAGTTGACAGTTTCGGAATCCGATATCTGTCTTGTAATCGCAAATTTGCTTGAAAATGCATTTGAGGCGAGCATGAAGCTTGACAGAGATAAACGGCAGATTAAAATGTATGCCCGTCCGCATTCCGAAAAGATATTGCTTATTTCCGTAGAGAATGCTTTCAACGGAGAGATTACCGAAAAGGACGGATTTTTCGGTTCGTCAAAGCGAAACGGTAACGGTATCGGTACGCAGTCGGTACGCAGAATTGCCGAAAAAGACGGCGGTTATTGCAGATTTTCTCACGAAAACGGGATTTTCACGGCGGATGTTATGCTGCACGGCAAAAACTGAATCGGACATTATAAAAGGGAAGAAACTTTTTTCGGTTTCTTCCCTGTTTTTTTATTTCGTGATTTTATTTTCTTTTAGCGAATATTTTGTCACCGTGTTCCAATCTCGGCGGATTGAAATATCAGCGGTAAGGTTTGTGTTGTCATAAACAATCGACCATTGAGTATTGCTTGTTATATCGTTCGGATTCGGTGCTTGTGATGCCGAAACAAGAGCCTCCCATGCTGTTTCTTTTGTATAGCTGTTATTCTTTTCAAGAATATTAATTATCTTATCATACCGCTCTCTGCCGTGACCGTAAACACCGTTTTTCTGATAAGGCTTTACAAAATTTTTGTACATCACAAAAAAGTTTGTAACGGCAGGCGATTTTGTAACAACAAGCTTTCGGTCATCACTGTTGCAATCGTACTCAATAACACGGCCGTCACCGTTTGAATCGGTAACATAAAAGTGATAATCTCTTCCGCTTGAGGCGAACATATCGTATTTTTCAAAAAGTGTAACCGCCTCTTCGGTTGACGCAGCTCTGTCAAGTATAAGACGGATTGCAAGCGTTGTGGCGATAACAGGCTTTCCGCTTTGCTGACGAACCGGCTTGCTGTCAAGTGTGAGAACTGCGATTGACACGCCCTTTTCATTGATTCCGTCAAGGCTGATAAACGGTGAGAGCAAGGTTGCAAGCCTTGTTTCATCACTCAACTCGGGGTTGTTTGCACCTACATTATCAAGTGCCGCAAACGCAACCGACCTGTAGCCGTCCTTTGGCGAACAATGTACAAGCATTGACGAGGTGTCGTTCTTAAAATCATAGTTTCGCCCCATCATTACGCTGTCGGGATTTTTCATTGTAAAGGCACTGCACCCGAAATTCGGCATTTTAAGATTGACAGGATAATCGGGCAGAACCTCCTGCACAATTGCACCGAGAGCCGACTCATCATCAAAAATCCCTCTGTCAATGATTTTATCAATGCTGTAATCGTAGCATATATCCATTTTATAAAGGTTAAAATCGCTGTAATCGGTCAGCTTTTTAACAGAATCAAGTGTATGCTTTCTTGCGTCAATCATAATGTATCCTCCTTAAAACGGGGTGTTTTTAACGCAATAATAGCATAATATTTTTATTTTTTCAACAATTTTGAGTCAATTCGCAATAATTTTTTCATAAGAAAAATCAGAAAGACAGAATTTTTGATTTCTGTCCTTCCGACCTGTATTTTACATATTGAATTTTAAATTATTTAAGAAGATTATTGTCTGTAAAATAATCGATTCTCATAGAATGACGGACATCCTCAAGTGTTTTTGCGGCAGTTTCCTTTGCAACCTTACTGCCCTCTTTGAGAATATCGAGAACATCGGGAAGATGATTTTCCCATTCTTTTCTGCGTTCACGAATAGGACGAAGCTCCTCTTGCATAACATTGTTAAGGAATTTCTTAACCTTGACATCACCGAGTCCGCCACGCTGATAATGAGCCTTAAGTTCGTCAAGACAGCTGTAATCATTCCAAAATTCCGCAAAATACTCGTCACGGCAGAATGCGTCAAGATAGATAAACACGGGATTGCCCTCAACCTTGCCCGGATCCTCAACACGAAGATGATTCGGGTCGGTAAACATTGACATAACCTTTTTCTTGATATCCTCGGGTTCTTCTGCAAGATAAATGCAGTTGCCGAGGGATTTGCTCATCTTTGCCTTGCCGTCAATACCGGGCAGTCGCAGACAAGCCTTGTTGCTCGGAAGAATAATCTGAGGTTCCGTAAGAGTATCGCCGTAAACGGAATTGAACTTGTGAACAATCTCCTTGCATTGTTCAAGCATCGGAAGCTGATCCTCGCCGACAGGAACGGCAGTTGCACGGAATGCCGTGATATCAGCCGCCTGACTGATTGGATAACAGAAAAATCCCACAGGAATGCTTGCCTCAAAATTACGCATCTGAATTTCTGCCTTAACGGTGGGGTTGCGCTGAACACGGGACACGGTTACGAGGTTCATATAATAGAAAGTAAGCTCCGTAAGCTCGGGAATCATTGACTGAACAAAAATTGTTGACTTGTTCGGATCTATTCCGCAGGCAAGGTAGTCAAGCGCAACCTGCAAAATATTCTGTCTTACCTTTTCGGGATGCTCGGCATTGTCGGTAAGAGCCTGAGCGTCTGCAATCATAATGTATATATCATCATATTCGCCCGAATTCTGGAGCTTTACTCTCTCCTTGAGCGAACCTGCATAGTGACCTACATGAAGTCTGCCCGTAGGACGGTCACCTGTTAAAATTACTTTTTTCATAGGTTTCTCCTTTGTTTACCTTGATTCAAAGGCAAAATTCTTTTCTATGATTATATCACCATAAACAACAGCCGTCAACATTTGTAAAAAGCTAAATGGAAAAATATTCCATAATAATTCCCATATATTTTATGCTACAAAATTCGACATAATGTTGCATAAGACACACGCAAAATTCATTTGACCGTTGAAATTTTTTAAAATAAAAATATAATATTTTAAAAAAACGAGGGCAAAGAGTATGGAGTACAATTATCATAAAAATGCAGGACAGCTTGCATTCATAAAATTTGTAAAAGGTCTTGTGCATCTTCTTATTCGCCCTAAGGTTGAATGGAAGGACAAGAGCCTTAAAAAGAGCCTCAAGGGCAAGCCTGTTGTGTTTGTATGCAACCACACTCACCACTTTGACGGAGTTGTGATAAGCTCTGTACTCAGCAGATACAAGCCGTATATGCTTGTTAAAAAAAGCTGGTACGACAAGAGCGGAACAGGCTCGTTTATCCGAATTTGCCGCAGTATTCCCGTTGACTTTGACACCATGGACACAAACTGGTATGCACAAAGTGAGGGTGCGGTTGAAAACGGATATTCAATGCTTATCTTCCCCGAGGGCGGAATTGCGAGAGAGGGCGAAATGCTCCCGTTCAAGCCCGGTGCGGCATTGCTTGCGGCAAAAAAAGGTCTTGACATAATCCCGATTGCATCTTTGGGTGAGTATAAAATTCTTTTTGGAAAGAGGCAGAAAATTTTAATCGGCAATCCGATAAAATCCGAATGTCCCGAAAATGTTCGCTACTCAAAATATGCAAAAGAAATTAGTGCCGAAGCCGAAAAGCAGGTCAAAAAGCTTTATCTTGAGCTTGAAGAAAAATACGGCAAAGGCAAGGTTTATTACAAAGAAGATTTTTCTTCGGAAAATTTATAATAAAATCAAAAAAATCAAAATTTTAAGTGAGGTAGTTAAAATGAACAATGCTATTGCAGATCAGATTAAGGAAATGCTCGTAGAAAACCTTAGAATTCCCGAAAACATTCTTACATACGATTCAGAACTTTTCGGTGACGAAATCGGTCTTGACTCAATCGACTCAATCGAAATCGTTGCAGGCATCGACACACTTTTCGGTATTGATATGACAGGTGCAGACCGTGAGCACTTCCAATCAATCAGAGCACTTACAGAATATGTAGAAAGCAAGCAGGGTTAATATGGCTGACAAAAAGAGATGTGTTGTCACAGGACTCGGACTTATCTGCGGCGTCGGTGACAATGTAAAGGATTGCTGGGATGCCGTAACACTCGGTCACTCCGGCATTGATGAGGTTAAGTCGGTTGACACCTCAAACTGTTATGCACACAAGGGTGCAGAGGTTGACAAGGCATCGTCAGAGCTTTCTCCCGAAAACTATGACCGTTCTTCCCTTCTCTGTATTCATGCCGCAAACGAGGCTTTTGAAGATGCAAACATTGACGCATCCGAAAAGAACATCGGTGTTATTCTTGGCAGTTGTGTAGGCGGTGCGGCAAGCATTGACAAATATTACACAGACGAAATCAAGGGTGACGGCGGTAAAAAAGAAGATATTTTCAAAATGGGTGCTTCGGCAATTGCCAACAATGTTTCCGCTCATTTCGGACTTGAGGGCATTACCGCAAACATCGTCAACGCTTGTGCGGCAGGCACAATGAGCATCGGCTATGCCTGTGACCTTATCCGTGAGGGCAAGGGTGATGTGTTCATCGCAGGCGGTTCGGACAGCTTTTCTTCACTTGCATTCAGCGGTTTCCACGCTCTCCATGCGCTTGACGAAAACGCCTGTTCCCCGTTCAACCACAGCACAGGTATCACGCTCGGTGAGGGTTCGGGTATTCTTGTAATCGAAAGCTACGAACACGCTGTTGAACGAGGCGCAAAGATTTACTGTGAAATTCTCGGTTCGGGTGTAAGCAGTGACGCTTACCACATTACCGCTCCCCGTCCCGACGGTGAAGGTCAGATGAGTGCAATCAGAAGGGCTGTTGAAAGCTCTGCTCTTAGTTTTGACGATATCGACTACATAAACGCACACGGAACGGGTACTGCCAAAAATGACGAGGCTGAATTTCTTTCACTTCACACACTTTTTGACGGCAACGACCACCTTTCTGTCAGCTCAACAAAATCTATGACAGGTCATTGCCTTGGTGCGGCCGGCTCAATTGAGGCTGTATTTTCCGTAAAAGCAATAAAAGAAAACCTCGTTCCCCCTACAATCGGCTACTCCGATGAGGATTTGAAGGTGCTTTCCGAAAAGGCGGGCAACATTGACTTTATTCCGAACAAGAGCCACACTAAAGATGTTCACTATGCAATGTCAAACTCATTTGCATTCGGCGGCAACAACGCAAGCATCATTTTCTCGGACAACAAGCATGATATTCCCGACAACAGTAAAAATGAAAAAATTTACATTACGGGCATTTCAAAGCTTACAGGCACAAAGACCGATGAACACAGCCTTAACTGCAATCTTACTTCCGAGGATTATGACAAACACGGAATCAAGGTTGCATTTTACAGAAAGCTTGACCGTTTCAGCCAGCTCCAGCTTTTGAGCGGTATGGACGCACTTGCAGACGCTGACATAAAAATTGACAAGGACAACGAATATAAAACAGGTATTGTAATCGGCACGGCTGACGGCCCTATGACCGAAATTGTTGATTTCCAGAAAAAGGCAATCACAAGAGGTACCGAAAAGGGCAGTGCTTTTTCATTCCCAAATACGGTTTACAATGCCGCAGGCGGTTATCTGAGCATTTTCTCAGGTATCAAGGGCTACAACGCAACTGTTGCAAACGGCAATCAGGCAGGACTGCAGAGTATTTGCTATGCCGCTGATATTCTTGCAGACGGCAACGAAAGCGTTATGCTTGCCGCAGGTACCGATGAAAATACAAAGACAAACCTTGAACTCTATACAAAGGCCGAATTGCTTGAAAAGCCGCTCGGTGAGGGCTCTGTAACTCTCGTTCTTGAAACAGAGGAAAGTGCAAACGGCAGAAATGCACGCAAGTATGCAGAAATTAAGGGTTATGCACAGGCTCACCGCCCTGTATCTTATGACAACTCAGAGGTTGACAGCAAGGCTGTTGTTGAGGTTATCGAAAAGGCTTGTGTGAACGCCGGCATTGAGGCAGACGATATCGACTTTGTATGCTGTGACGACAGGAAGATTATCAAGACGCTTATGCCGTGCTATGATGTATCGCAGGTAATCGGCAATGCAAGAGCCGCAGCAAGCGCAATGGCAGCGGCATATGCGGCTGAGCTTCTTTCTGACAGCGAAAAAAATTACGAATACGGACTTGCTCTTTCAATGGGTGCGGGCGGAACATACTCTGCCGTAATCCTGAAGAAAGCGTAAAAATCGGAGGTAAATATGAGCAAAACCGCTCTTGTAACAGGTTCATCAAGGGGCATTGGCAAGGCTTGCGCTTTAAAGCTTGCAGAGCTTGGATATGACATTGCCGTGAACTGCAATTCAAATTTAGAAATGGCTCAAAAGGCTGTTGACGAAATTACAGCATTCGGCAGAAAAGCCGTTGCCTACAAGGCGAACACGGCAGATATTGACGAAGTAAAGGATATGTTCCGCAGTATTCAGCAGGACTTCGGCGGAATTGATGTGCTTGTCAACAACGCAGGTGTGGTTGACGACGCTTACCTTTTGATGATTAAGGACGAGTCGCTTGAAAGAAGTCTTGACATTAATATCAAAGGATATTTCAATTGTGCAAGACAGGCATCGCTTAAAATGCTCCGCAAAAAGAGCGGAATCATCATCAACATTTCTTCCGTAAGCTCTGTTCTTGCAGTTGAAGGTCAGTCGGTTTACAGTGCAACAAAGGGTGCGGTAAACGCTATGACACACACGCTTGCAAAGGAACTTGCAAAGTACGGAATCAGAATAAATGCAGTTGCACCCGGTTTTATCGAAACCGAAATGATGAACGGCATTCCCGAAGAATTGCAAAAGAAGTATCTTGAGGCTATTCCCGAAAAGAGATTCGGCACAGTTCAGGATGTCGCAAATGTCGTTGGACAGCTTTGCAGTGACGATTTTTCATATATGACAGGTCAGGTGCTTGTGCTTGACGGAGGACTCAGCTTATGATGAATCTGCTTGAAATCAATCAAAGAATAAAACAAAGACCACCCTTTCAGATGATTGAGAGGGTGACCGAGCTTGAGCCGAATGTTTCGGCAACAGGTATAAAAAATGTGTCGGTGAACGAGCCGTATTTTGCAGGTCATTTTCCCGACACACCGATTATGCCGGGAGTATTGCTCATTGAATCTGCGGCACAGCTTTGCAGTCTTGTATTTGCTCCCGAAAGCGTTGAAGAGGACAAGTTATATGTTCTTCTAAAAGTCAAGGATTTCAAAATGCTCCGCCCCGTTATTCCGGGTGATACGCTTATTATCAGCGTAAATGTTACAATGTCAACAAAGTCGGCATTTGAATTTGCGTGTGTCATCAAGGTTGACGGTGAAGTGAGGGCAAAAGGGAATCTTTTGTTTACCACAATGGATAAAGATGCGGTTTACAAGCCGTCACAGGAGTGATTATGAAAGTTCTCGTATTAAACGGTAGTCCAAAGGGCGAAAAAAGCAATACTCTCAACATTACAAAAGCATTTCTTGACGGCTTTTCAGCCGATACGGAAGTTGAATATATCACGGTTAAAAAGGAAACAATCAAGCCGTGTATGGGTTGCTTTTCGTGTTGGAGCAGAACACCCGGCGAATGTGTTATAAAGGACGATATGCAGAAAATCTACGAAAAGATTAATTCTGCCGATATTATCATTGAGAGCTTTCCTCTCTACTTTTTCGGTATGCCGTCACAGATGAAAGCATTAACCGACAGATGTCTGCCGTATATGCTCCCCTATTCGGGAAATGTTGTCGAGGACAAAGAAGCCTCTTTCCATGAACTGCGTGATGAAGCAATGCACGAAAAGAGGCTTTTGGTTATTACAACTTGCGGCTATGTGAGTGCCGAACCGATGTATCCCGCACTTACAAAACAGCTTGATTTGATTTGCGGTAACGGCAATTACACGATGATAAAATGTCCCGAAGGCGAGCTTTTTATTGCAGAAAAAGCTGAAAGGCAGAGAAAAGCATATCTTGATTCAATCACGGAGGCAGGCAGGGAATTCTGCGAAAACCGCTGTCTTTGCGATGAAACAATGAAAAAAATTTCAAAGCCTATTCTCTCCCCCAAAGGATTCGAGGCAATTACTAAGGCTCATTGGAAAATGAGTTAATCAGCTTTTCGGGCGGAACATATTCGGACAATGCTCCGAGAACGAACTCGTTGACAGCGTCTGCAAGTTTTTCGGAGCTTTCTGCACAGCCGTCATTGAACCAACGGACATAAACCGAGATAAATCCCGAAACGACAAACTCAACAAGGTATTTGAGTTTAGTTTCATTTTTAAAATTAAGCACAGGTCTTATTGAAACCTCGATAAATCTTTTCAAAAGCTCAACAGAGCGTCCCGAGCCGAACACCTCGGGAGAATTTTTCAGAATTTTATTAATCTGTTCTTTATTTTCAACAATGGAAAGACCGATAAAATTCAGCTGATTCACAAGATTATTGCCGTCACGGTCGGATTTTTTCGCATGGCTGATAACATCGTTGATTATATCGTAATTGATATCATCGACAACATCCTGAACCGTGTTGTAGTGGCGGTAAAAGGTTTTGCGGTTAATCATCGCCTTTTCTGCAAGCTCAGTCACCGTGATTTTGGAAACATTTTTTTCGGCAAGCAAATCAATCAGCGAATTTTTTATATTGGTTCTTGTTTTTACAATGCGAAGGTCAGTCACATTAGCGTCCATACTATCACCCCATAAAACAGTTTGATTATAGCACCAAAATTTTTTTGAGTCAACGGAGGTCCTTATGACAGGTCTGATAATTGAAGGCGGAGCAAGGCGAGGAATTTTTACCGCCGGTATAACCGACTGTCTGCTTGAAAACAAAATACACTTTGACTATGTTGCAGGAGTTTCGGCGGGAGCTGAGGTTGCCCTTGATTTTACCGCAAAACAGGAAGGTCGTTCCCGCAGGGTTATTATGCCCCACAGAACAGGCGATTTTTCGGTTCTCGGTTTTCTTTCAATGGATCTTGACAATATGATTTACAGATTTCCTTATCAGGACTATCCGTTCGATTTTGATACATTTTTTGCGTCAGATACAAACTGCGAATTTGTGGCAACCGACTGCGTAACAGGCAAGGCAAAATATTTTTCCGAGAACAAAAGCGAACAGCGCTTGCTTGACTCCGTAAGAGCGTCCTGCACAGTTCCTATTCTCTATCAGATAAGCGAATTTGAGGGCGGAAAGTATGTTGACGGCAGTATTGCCGACGCTGTTCCCTTTGACCGTGCGTTTGAACAGGGCTGTTCCCGTGTGCTTGTACTTTTGACAAAGCCCGAAAATGAGCCTTGCACGGATTATCGCAAGTTTGAATTTTTAATCAACAAAAAATACAAGGACTATCCGAACCTCATCAACGCTCTTATGACAAGATTTGACCGCTATAATGAGCAATGCAAAAGAATGAAACAGCTTGAGGAGGACGGCATACTTATGGTACTCCGCCCGTCACACAAGTATGTAAAATCATTTGAGATGAACACTGATGTGCTTGACGAGGCATATAACGCCGGCATGAATCTTGCCAAAGAAAAGCTTGCCGAAATTGAAGATTTCCTCAATGTTCTCGAAAAGAAATAATCGAAACAACAAGTTACATTAATATATCTTCCCAAAAAGCAAGGTGCAATTTCGTGCCTTGCTTTCTTTTTATGTGCAATTGTGACAATTACAAAGCTAATAATATGTAATTTGTTACAATAAATCTATGTTGTAATTGTGTAAAAATAAAAATTATGGTATATTAGGGGTACATTTTAAAGGAGATTATTATGAAAAAACAACTTATGATTTTTGATTTTGTGTACACGGGTATCGCAGCTATCTTGCTTTTGACAATTGTCATACTCCAAAATTGCGGTATAAACATTACCAATGGAAGTGTAATCGGAATTGTCATAACAGTGCTTTTGTTTATTCTGATATTACTTAGCACAGCTAATGTATTCGGTTTTGACTGTACCGTTTCAAACATAACTTTTTTAAGACCATTATTATTGATCATTGCGTTATACATCTTTTATTGTATGCCGTTTATGGGCTTTTTCGGGAAGTCGGGAAATGTGTGGAACAATATAATGATTGCATTCTTAGGTATTATGGCATCAAGATTTTTCTTTTATATTTCAAAATCAGCAATGGCTGAAAAAATGGTAAAATCACCCTTTGTTTACACTGAAGGTGCTGAAATGTTTTCAAAAGCAGAATTGTTCTTTAAATACTTTTCGTTTTTTATAGTTGTAATTACCGTAGCAATAATAATACTTAACATGACCACAAATGATATAGATATAACAAAAATATTTTTCTGACAAACACGGAGCAGAAATTAAAATCTGCTCCGTTAATTTTTTATCCAAAAAACAATTCAATTGACAACCAAATCATTATGCAGTATGATTGTATTGACAGATAAACTTGGCTTTAGGTCAAGACCTTTTAGAATGTTTTGGAGTGATTTTATGTACACAATCGGTCAGGTATCTCAGATGTGCGGTATTCCTGTTTCAACCCTGCGTTACTACGATAAAGAGGGACTTTTTCCGCATATGGAGAGGGTTTCTGGTATCCGCAGATTTTCCGACAGAGAGCTTGAAACACTCCGCATAATTGACTGCCTCAAAAAATCGGGACTTGAAATCAGGGAAATAAGAAAATTTATGCAATGGTGCGCCGAGGGCAGTTCGTCCTATCCGCAAAGGCGAGAACTTTTTGAAAATCAGAAAAAAACCGTAGAAAAGGAAATTGAGCGTCTTCAAAAGACGCTTGATATGCTCCGCTTTAAGTGCTGGTACTACGATACTGCCATTGCTGACGGCAACGAGGACAGAATCAACGAAATGCTCCCGAACAATCTTCCCGAGGATATTCAAAAGCTGTATGACCATGCCCACAGCGATGACGAAGATTAATTTTGATAATTTGTAAATTCACAGAATTCCGCTCTCCAAACGGAGGGCGTTTTATTTTGCGCTATTTTATTTTGTTCCGAAATATTTTATGTAGCTTTCAATGTTGCAGTTGATTTCTTCAAAAATTTTTCGCACCCCGTCAATTCTTAAATTTTCATGATAAACCTTTGCTCTGCCCTCTCTGTCAATTTCAATCAGCAAAACATTCTCACCGTCAACCTCAGCATAAACATCGCACGATAACTCCGGATATTTCACCTAACCACCTCGGTAATTTATATGTAGACAAGAGGTTGTCTGTTGCAAAACATTGAACAGAAAAAATTTTTATGATAAAATTTCAATATACTGTAACAAAACAGCAATTTGCGGATTTAATATACGGGAGGTGACAAAGTGCCATTTGAAGAATTTTACAGACAAAACTTTAAAATAGTTTACGGATTTCTGCTTAATCTCTGTAAAAACAGCGACCTTGCAGAGGAATTGACTGCCGAAACTTTTCTTAAAGCATTTGAACATTACAAAAGCTACAGCAAAAAGTACAAGCCCTCAACATGGCTTTGTGCCATTGCCAAAAACGAATATTTAAAATATCTGCGTAAGCAAAAGAAAATTGATGGTTTTGACAATGCAGAAATTGCCGACATCAGCAATTTAGAAGAAAAGCTTTCGGATAAAGACACGGCATTGCGAATACATAAATATCTGCATATTCTTGATGAACCGTATCGTGAGGTCTTTATTTTAAAAGTTTTTGCAGAACTGTCATATAAGGAAATTGCCGAAATTTTCGGCAAAAAAGAAACATGGGTACGAGTCACCTATTACCGTGCAAAAGTCAGATTATTGGAAAGGCTTGGTGATGATAATGAATAAAAACTGCAACATAGTGCGTGATTTAATTCCTTTGTATTCCGATAATACCGCAAGTGATGAAAGCAGAAAATTTATTGAGGAGCATTGCCGTACTTGCGATAAATGCAATCGTATTTTATCACTTTCAAAAACCGAAATTGACAAAACGGCACACCTTGACGATGAAATTAACAGCGTATGGAAAAGCATTGAAAAGCAGAACAAAAAGAAAAGAATAATTAAAGTTGCAATTGCGGCTATTTTGGTTACTGTTCTTATCCCCTTAATTATTATCGGGGCAAATTATATGTACGGTGCTGACAACACAGATACAGCGAAAAGCCCATATTTCAGCGATGAAATGCTAAATGAAATTGACAAGGGATATTCACAATCGGACCAAAAACAGCTTGAACCGCTTTTGAATGATATAAAAAATGTTATTGATTTCAACGGTGAATATGAAACCGCCAAAGGAAAATTCGGAGAACTTGCGTATTATTCATATGACCGTGTTGAGGGCGATTACACAGTCAAAGCTAAGGTTGAATTGAACTCCGCAAAGCTTTACACAGACACGGGATATATGTGGATTGAATACACAAAGGATTTATACACAGAGGACGGAACTTTTTGGATGACAACCGAACCCGTAAAATCACGAATTACCGTAATCAATAAAGACGGTGAATGGACAGCGGTCAATATTCAGTCGGAACAGTAAGGCTTGTTTTAAATACACCGATGTGTTATACTCGGGTTAGAAACTGAAAGAGGCAGAGTTATGGTAAGAGAAATTGTACATGATCCTATGTTTTTACAGAGAAAGTCGGAGGACGCAACACAGGCAGATTTGCAGACGGCACAGGATTTGCTTGACACACTCAGGGCAAATTTTGACCGTTGTGTGGGCATGGCGGCTAACATGATAGGCGTTACAAAGAGGATAATCGCAATTAATGACAACGGAAAATATCTTGTTATGTTCAATCCCGAAATCATTAGCAAGTTCGGTGAATTTGAAACCGAGGAAGGCTGTCTTTCGCTTGACGGCGAACGCAAAACAGTTCGTTACAAAACGATAAAAGTAAAATATTTCAACGAAAATTTCAAGCAGATAAAACGCAGTTTTTCAGACTTTACCGCACAGATTATTCAACATGAAATTGACCATTGCAACGGGATTCTGATTTAAAGTTAATACAAATCCTTCTCTCCCCGACAGTCACACGGTACAATGTGTGGCTGTCGGGTTTTATTTTGCACATTTATTTTGCACAAAGATTTTACTGTAATTTATTCATTGCAACTAATTTCACCGTCAATCTGAACCTTTTTTGGATTATTGTTTTGTAAAAATCGCACGAAATTGCATGGCAGAATATTTTGCAATTGCACTTTGAATTACATTGTACTATAATATTAATACAATAGAAACACAGAAAAATTGTAATTAATCAAAAGGTGGTAAGATTATGAAAAACAATAAAACTCTCAAATACACAGGAATTATACAAGGTGTACTCATTGCAACTCTGTTACTGCTTGCCATTTCGATTCAAGTGGTATTTATGTATAACACATACTATTGTGAAGATTATACTTTTGATTTTCTTAGAAATATGGGCATTGGTTATTGGGATTTACGGAATAATTCTTCAGCGTTTTTCCTCATAAATTCCATTGCGGAAGCCATAGCTTATTTTTTAGGTTTGATGCGTCTTTATGTTCTTAAAATAATTTTTCAGATTATTGCCGCTGCAGCGTTAACCTTGCCTGTTATTTTAGGATATCTGTCAATATTCCGCAAAAACATAGTTGCAAACGGATTGATTATTGCAGGATCGGCATTGACTTTGTTATCCGCATGTCGGAGTCTTTTCTCTACCCTATTTGAACTTGCCCGTGGATTTGGCGAATTTACTTTGGTTCAAGTAGTTTTAATAATTGTGATACTGATAAAAATAGAATTGATTGCCGTTTCATTACTGCGGATAAAACAGATTAAAAAATCAAATCAGTTACAGTAAATAACGAAGCGGTGATTTTATGAAAACAAATAAAATGCTTAAAGTTACGGGAATTATGCAGAGTGTTCTCATCGGCATATTGCTGTTGTTTGCGATTTGCATTGAGGTAATGAGCCGTATGAATTTTTATACATACAACTATTCACTCAATTTTGATTATTCTTCTTTTTGGGCAATCCACGGTGACTATCCGTTTCTATTCATTTTCAACACTCTTTTTACAACCTTTGCATCTTTCTCAAGCTTGTTAGAAAATTATGTTTTATATGTTATTTTTGAAATTATGGATATTGCATCTTTGGTATTGCCCGTATATCTCGTTTACAAATCAATACGCAGTAAAAGCACGATGGCAAACGGCTTGATTATTATATCATCTGCTGTTACTTTTATGATTATGGTTGCTTACGGAGTTTATACCCTTCTTGACATAATTCGCGGTGCTGAAACATTCAATATTTACAGCATAATTTTCATCTTCATAATGTTGATAAAAGTTACTCTGTGCATTGTTTCACTGCTCAGAATAAAGGCAATTAACAACGCAGTCGAATAGTATTACATATAAACAAGACAGTTTACGGCTGTCTTGTTTTGTTATTTATTAAAATTTCTTCATTGTATAACCCTTTCCCTACAAAATCTACAGGGACAGTTGCGGTGAACATTGACATATATCTCTGATTTAATATTCCAAATTTAATATTGCTAATTTGGAATTATAATGGTATAATTCGTGTAGATATTGCGGAGGTGTTGTCGTGAAAAAATTTGTACCGTTTTTGCTTGCTCTTATGATGATTTTAGGGAGCAGTACCCTTGCTTTTGCAACTGACAAAACAGACACACAAGACAACTCCACCTCCGATGAATCGGACGGTGGTTCAATGCCTACGGATTTTGCGATAATTCTTCTGCTTATCGCCGGCGGTACGGCAGTCGCAAGCTTTAAACGCCACAGAAATGACCGTGACGATTACGATGAACCCGATGATGACACGGAAGAAGAAATTTGATTTTACATTATTAAAAACAACAAAGCCGACAGAATACAATCGCTGTATCTGCCGGCTTGATTTATTTTTAATTAAATTATTCAACCTCAAGAAGTTTTTTGTTCACTCTGTTTGTAACATCAAGATAATATGCAAGGTCAGCAGATGAAAGATAGATCTTGAATTTTACTACAATTATAATCAATTTTACATTATATATTCTCAAAATACAAATTTTAAACTTTTCAATCTATTTTTCATTTCATCAATTATTATTTTTTCCTCGTGATGAGTAGCTGAAAATGTAACAGAGAATCTTAAATAATGTCCACAATCATCCCAAGGAACAACTGAAATGTTTGCATTTAATAAAATATATCTTGCAACCTCTAATGCAGTATTGAATTTAACTCCTTCTTCTGTTCCAGTTGGAATTTTCACATAAGAATAGAAAGTACCTTTTGGCTCTACACAATTAAATCCAACTTCATTGAGTGCTTCAATTAGCATTTTAAATCTTCTTGAATATTTATTAACTGTATTTTCTGTAATCCATCTATTATTAAGAGCAAAAGCACCTGCTTTCTGTATCGCGCGAAATTGACCCGAATCTGTATTATCTTTGACTACACCATATGCAGAAACAATTTTTTCATTTCCGACTAAAAAACCTAATCTCCATCCAGTCATATTAAAAGCTTTTGATAAAGAATGAATCTCTACACCTACATCTATAGCTCCATCAACCGATAAGAAACTTAGAGGTTTAACATCATTATATGTAAGCGCTGCATATGCCGCATCATGAATTACAATAATGTTATTCTTTTGGGCAAATTTTACGACATTTTCAAAGAATTCTTTTGTTGCCACTTGTCCTGTTGGATTATTAGGATAATTAATATATAATAATTTCGTTTTTTCTAAAACTTCCCTCGGGATTTCCGAAAAATCCGGATAAAAATTATTTTCCTCCTTAAGAGGCAAATCATAAATCTTCCCACCCAAATATTTTGCATGAGTTGCCAGGACGGGGTATCCAGGAATAGTATTTAGCACATAATCTCCAGGATTAATAAAACAAGAAGGAAGCATTGCAAGAATTGGTTTACTACCAATACCGTGAATTACATTATTAATTGTCAAGTTTGATATACCAAAAACTTCCTCCATATATTTTATTGCTGCATTTTGAAATTCAGGAATTCCATTATCAGAATAGAATCTATTTTCGGGTTTGCCTGCTTCAATAGATAACATATCAACAACTTTATCATCAGCGGCCCAATCAGGTTCACCCACTCCCATATCAATTAATTTAAAATTATTTGAATGCTTTTTCTCAGCTTCTTGCTTCCATTTCTTTATTAAAGCGAATTTATAAACTTCATTATTTATTCCAAATTCTTTTCCACCAATTCTTTGAGCAAATAAATTCTGTATTTCCACTTTAGTCACTCCTTTTATTTACTAACATATCATATATCAATTATTTAGTCAACATAAAATTTATGAACCAGCACTTTCATAAGACCTAATGCCTCTGTTCAACACAATCACTCCAACAACCATCATCACAATTGCGATTAACACCGTCATACCAATGTTAAACAGTGGGTTTTCGCCCGAAAGGATATAATACGCAGGATAAAAAGCCGTAAACGCGAACGGAATAATGTAAGTAATTATGTTTCTTACAATATTGTTGTAAATGGTAATGGGGTATTTTGCGAAGACCTAATAAATATTTTTATCCAAAACGATTAGAATATTAAGATAAAATCGTTGTTAGTTCATTTCGTGTTTACACACGAAATGATTGGCGAACACGGTTCGCCGCTACTAATCAATACCCCGTTTTCATCACATCAAAACATATGAAAATAAACAAAATGTATCATCAAGGCGGGCGTCCAATGAACTCCCCTACAGGCTATCCATAAACTAATTCATATTATTGTTTAATTTGTTTGAAGAATTTATTATTTCTCTGATTTCATTTTCGGCTTGTCTGACTTCTTCTAAAAATGCTCTTGATGAAACACGCAACGCACCGTTGCCCAGAATTATCATCTGTTCGAGTGCGTCGGATGTTACAACACGCACCTTGTTGGTTTTGGCAAGCTTGTGAGAGGTTTTTTCAATGAACATATCGGCGGTTTCTGCCTCTTTGGTATATACAATGCTGATATTATTCACGGTTTCAACCTCTCTGTGTTCGCCCTTTACCTTGTACGCATCAAACACGAGAATAAGGTTGCACTTGCTGTAGCCCTGATAGTTGCAGAGAATGTTTATCAGAGCGTGCCTTGCACCGTCAAGACTTCTTTCGGAAAGCTCTTTGAGGTGTTCCCACGCAAAAATAACATTGTAGCCGTCAACAAGCAGATACTCCGTGCCGTCATACACGGGGGATTTTTTATATTTTTCAGCCGCCTTGTCAATTGATGAAACCGCCTTGACATGACGCTTTTCGGGAGCGTGTTTTCTGCGTGTCACAGGACCGTAGGTCTGTTCAAAAATCTGCATAAGCTCCTTGTCGAGAGCAAAAATATCGTCCTGAGTTTTGCACTTTGCAAAAGCGTTTTCGCTGTTTGTGCCGATTTCATTGTCTTTCGGAGCATCGAGAATACTCGGCAGATGCATATGCTCGCCGACCTCATTCCACGGCACATTGTAGCCTGCTCCGTGAGAACAAAACACAGAACCGCACGGATTGTCAACATCGGCATCGCAATCGTAGCCGATTTGTGCAATAACTTCATCGCTGTTGTGACACGGCTCATAGCCTTTAAGACTGCACGAAAGTCTGCCTCTGCCGTGAGTGTACTGCATAACTTCTTTTGTGTAGTTGCCCATTTCGGACACGGGTGCAGTACCCGTGAGAACGGAATTTTCTCCCTTGGCTTCGGGAGAATTGAAAGTACCGCTCATCCGCTGAATATCTGACATTGCCCGTCCCACATTTTCGTTAGGCACTTCAAGCGTAAAATCATAAACAGGCTCAAGCAGAATGCTCTTTGCCGAGCGCAGTCCCTGTCTTACGGCACGGTAGGTTGCCTGTCTGAAATCACCGCCCTCGGTATGCTTTGCGTGAGCTTTTCCCGAAACAAGCGTGATTTCAATATCCGTAATCGGCGAGCCTGTCAGCACACCGAGATGTGTTTTTTCACAGAGGTGAGTAAGAATCAATCTTTGCCAGTTGCGGTCGAGCAAGTCCTCTTTGCAACGGGAATTTATTGTAATTCCGCTGCCACGCTTTGCAGGCTTCAAAAGGAGGTGAACCTCTGCATAGTGTCTTAACGGCTCAAAATGTCCGACACCCTCAACCGTGTTTTCGATTGTTTCTTTATAGATTATACTGCCTGTACTGAACGATACATTCATACCGAAACGCTCTTTTATTATGCACCTCAGCACCTCAAGCTGAATTTCACCCATAAGTCGGATGTGGATTTCACCGAGTCTGCTGTTCCACACAACATTTAGCTGAGGATCTTCGTTTTCAAGCGTTTTCAGCTTTGTGAGAGCCGTGTGGGCGTCTGTCCCATCCTCTAATTCAACCTTGTAAGTAAGGACAGGTTCGAGTACGGGAACTCCGGAATTTTTCTCAACACCCAAGCCGTCACCCGATGAAGTGAATGTTATTCCCGTTACCGCACAAACGGTTCCTGCAACAGCCTCCTCAACGGCTGTGAATTTTTCACCCGAATAAATTCTTATTCTGTTTACCTTTTCGGCATCGGTATTTTTTTCGCTTTGGAGAATTTCACGCACTTTAAGACTTCCGCCCGTAATTTTCATAAATGTAAGGCGGTTGCCCTGATTGTCCTCTGCAATTTTATAGACCTTTGCACCGAACTCAGCACCGTAAAAGGGCATAACCGTGTATTCGTCAAGCAGATTCAAAAATGCCTTTACACCGTCAAGTTTGAGTGCCGAACCGAACATACACGGAAAGATTTTGCGTTCCTTAATCGCATCTGTTATGTCGGTCTTTTCAACGGCGTCTGTTTCATAATATTTTTCAAGAATTTTTTCATCACATACGGCAACACTTTCACGAAAGCCGTCGGAGTTCGGATAGGTGAAATCAACGCAGTTTTCGTCAAGCCCTGTACGCAGTTGTGCCATAACGGAAAGCTTATCCGCACCGTCAAGATCCATTTTGTTGACGAAGATAAAACACGGCACATTGTACTTTTTGAGCAGCTTCCAAAGTGTGCAGGTGTGACTCTGAACACCGTCAGTTCCGCTGATTACAAGAATTGCGTAGTCAAGCACCTGAAGTGTACGCTCTGCTTCTGCCGAAAAATCAACATGACCGGGTGTGTCAAGCAGAGTAAATTCCGTGTTGTTGTACTTCATAACCGCCTGTTTTGAAAAAATTGTAATTCCACGGTCACGCTCAAGCGAAAAAGTGTCGAGAAACGAATCCCTGTGATCAACCCGACCAAGCTTTGTTATGTTGCCCGAGGAGTACATCAGAGCCTCTGAAAGCGTAGTCTTTCCCGAATCGACATGAGCCAGAATACCGACTGCAATTTTTTTCATCTTATCACCATACCCGAAAATTTATATATTTCTTTTAGAGAATTGTTTCCATACCGATTTTTTGAACCTTAAAACCGATACGCTCGTAAAATTTCATTGCACCGTCATTGCCTGCCCACACATTTAGCGTAACATTATAACAACCGCTTTTTCTGGCAAAATCAATAACATGGTTATACAGCTTTGTGCCTATATGCATCCCTCTTGTATCCTCGTCAACACACAAATCATCAATATACAGGGTTTTTATATTTGTGACCGACTTGCTTTCAAGATCCTGCTTGAAAATACAAAAAGCATATCCTTTTACTTTTCCGTTATGTTCTGCAACAAAAATCGGCTTTTGCTCATCAACAATTATTCGCTCAAGCTCCTCGTCTGTGTATTTCTTCTCACCGACTGTAAAAAGGTCGGGGCGGATATCGCTGTGAATCTTGTGAACCTCAAAAAGGAGCTTGTCAAGCTGCGGTATGTCTTTAAATTTTGCCCGTCTTATTGTTACTTCACACATAATTTCATCTTCCAATCATATAAAAATACCTTGTGCAATTTCGTTTTGCCGAAACCTTCAATATTTATTTTACCACATTAAAAAATTAATGTAAACAAAGCAAAAAGGCTTGCGACCAAAATTGACCGCAAACCTTTTAGGTAGGAATATAAGAACAATAAAGAATAAATCGAATTAAATTATAATAGGCTCTTGTAGAGTTCTGCAATTTCTTCAACGCTGGTATCTCTCGGGTTACCGGGACGGCAAGCGTCATCATATGCAGACTGTGAAAGGAACGGAATATCCTCAGGCTTTACAATCTCTTTGAGGTCAGCAGGAATACCGACATCCTTTGAGAGCTGTTTTACCGCATCAATTGCAGCCTTGCGATACTCTTCAACGCTCATATTTTCTGTACCCTCAACACCCATTGCAGCGGCAATGTATTTATACTTATCGCCTGTTGCAGGTGCATTGTATTCCATAACTGTCGGGAGAATAATTGCGTTTGCAACACCGTGAGGTGTATCATAAAGTGCACCGAGCGGATGAGCCATTGAGTGAACAATGCCAAGACCAACATTCGAGAAACCCATACCTGCAACATACTGACCGAGAGCCATACCCTCTCTGCCCTCGGGAGTATTCTCAACAGCACCACGAAGTGACTTTGAGATAATTTCAATAGCTTTGAGGTGGAACATATCGGAAAGCTCCCATGCGCCCTTTGTGATGTAACCCTCAATAGCGTGAGTGAGTGCGTCCATACCTGTTGCGGCAGTAAGTCCCTTTGGCATTGTTGACATCATATCAGGGTCAACAACTGCGACTACCGGAATATCGTGAACATCAACGCAAACCATCTTTCTGTTCTTTTCAACATCTGTAATTACATAGTTGATTGTTACCTCTGCGGCAGTACCTGCTGTTGTGGGAACTGCGATAATCGGCACAGCCTTGTTCTTTGTGGGAGCAACTCCCTCAAGTGAACGAACATCGGCAAATTCGGGGTTGTTGATGATAATGCCGACAGCCTTTGCTGTATCCATTGAAGAACCGCCACCGATTGCAACGATACAATCAGCGCCGCTTTCCTTAAACACCTCAACACCGTGCTGAACATTTTCAATTGTCGGGTTCGGCTTGATATCCGAGTAAAGTGTATATTCAATGCCTGCATTTTCAAGCACATCAGTAACTTTTTTGGTAACTCCGAATTTTACAAGGTCAGGGTCTGAAGCAACAAGAACCTTTTTAAAACCTCTGCCGTTTATTTCATCAGGAATGGAGTTAATAGCTCCTGCTCCGTGATATGATGTTTCATTAAGTACAAATCTGTTCATTATAACCATCCTTTGCAAAAATATCAGAATAAATCTGCTGGTTATATTGTACACCCATATAGCTAAAATTTCAAGAATCATTTTGACATTTTTGTGTCTTTTGCTGTCATTTGCATTAAAAACTTGTACTTTGCAAAAAGAATGGTATAATATAATCAGAATAAAATTTACATAACCAAGGAGTTGACATATATGTATGAAGAAATTTATGCTCAGGCAAAACAGGCTTGTAATGAGCTTTGCGATGTTGCCAAGCTTAAAGAGGGCAGTATTGTTGTAATCGGCTGTTCTTCAAGCGAGGTTGCAGGCGGAACTATCGGACACAATTCAAGTCTTGAAACCGCTCAGGCTGTTTTCAAGGGTATATACGAAGTGCTTTGCGAAAGAAAAATTTACCTTGCCGCACAATGCTGTGAACACCTCAATCGTGCAATCATCGTTGAGCGAGAGGCTGTTCCGAACGCTGAAATCGTGAATGTTGTTCCACAGCCAAAGGCAGGCGGTTCGTTTGCCACAACAGCATACAAAACATTCAAAGATCCCGTTGCGCTTGAAGAAATCAAGGCTGACGCAGGTCTTGACATCGGCGGAACACTTATCGGCATGCACCTTAAAAGAGTTGCCGTACCCGTAAGACTCGGCATTGACCATATCGGACAGGCAATTCTGCTTGCCGCAAGAACCCGTCCTAAATTCATCGGCGGTTGCCGTGCCGTTTATGACGACAGCTTTTAATTTTATTACAATTGACGGGCGGCAGTTTTCGGACTGTCGCCTGTTTTTTATTACTGCTTATTAAAATTTCAACATATTACCTTGTTTTCCGCAAATTTGCGACATACAATATCAAAGAAAAGTTTGCATTTTTCACTAACTGTGGTATAATCTAATGAGATAATTTTTTTCTGGAGGTACTATGAGCGGTATAATTGTTTCTGTTATTGTCCCCTTTCTTGAGAGCAATAACAAATTAATAGATACTCTGTCATCAATATCCGAGCAAAAGAATATTAATCAAGAGAACATTGAAGTGCTTATTGTTGACGCAACAGACAAAACTTCAAGCAAAATTGCAAGCGGCAGTATGTCAATGTGCAAGGTGATTAATGCAAAGTCGGTTAAAAGCTTTGCCGATGCCTGCAACCTTGCTGCGTCAAAAGCAACAGGCAAATATATCATGGTGTGCAATTGCGGCGACACTTTCAGCGATAACTATTTTGAAAGCTGCATTAAGGTGTTTGACAAAAAGGGAAAAATTCCTTTTGTTGCCGGTCACAGATTTTGCGTAAACCCTGTTTTCAGAGAGAAAAAGGAATTTAGACTTAACAAAGGTCAGCTTGAATCAAGCGTTGTCAACCTTTTTGATAATCCCAACCTCATCAATCTTGAGCTTACGGGTACTTTTTACAGAACTGAAATTTTCAAATCATACAAAATGAACAACAAGCTCAAGTACGAAAGCGCAGACGATTTTGCACTCAGAATTCAGCTTGATTATCCGGAATATGTATATCTTGATGAGATTGAATTTGACTACTTTATGCCTGTAAGCGATGACTTTATGTACTATGTTCCTACAAACTACAAGGACTGGTACACAGATTCGCTTAACAACTTCTTAAAGCCTCTCATCAATGACAGCAAGGACAGGGACGGAAATATTCCGCTGTTTATTCAGTTCTATATTGTTTTCAATATTACAACAAAGTTCCTTGCAAATATGAACAACCGTAACAAGCGTAATATGAACGATGAAGAGCTTGCGGTTTTCTTTGAAACAGCAAGAGAATGTTTTAAGTTTGCAAATGACGGTTTTGTTCTTAACAAAGACAAGTATGTTTCTCTCGGCTACAGCGAGGAAGCCGCCGAGATGTTCTATATGATAAAGCACAATTGTGTTTTCAAGGATATGCCTTTTGAATATTCCGAGGGCAAAAAAGAGGTTTACCTCAACTGCAACAATGTCTATATTTCTAAGCTTACAGACCAGAGAGTCGGTATGCATGTTATGGACTACCGTGACGGCAAGCTTGTTATTGACGGCTCGTTCAGACAGGTTTTTGACCTTGAAGATTTTGAGCTTTATGTTCAGTTTGGCGACAAAAGACAGGTTCTTACAAACACAGACCGTTATTCTCTGACAAAATATTTCGGCATCAGTGCGTACAAGAAATTCACCTTCCACCTTGAACTTGAGCTTGATCCCGAAAAGCCTCAGCAGACGGTTGCATTCTTTGCAAGATACAAGGATTCAATTATTCCGCTCAAGCTTTCATTCCTGCACCATTGGTCTAAGTTTACAATCAAGCCAAAGAACTCCTACTGGAGATTCAACAAGTATGTTGCCTATATTGACAAATCAAGCACAATTGTAATCTGCCACGCATCTGCTATGGATACATTCAAGAGAGAACTCAAGTTCCTCCCATATGTTTTCATGGAGAGTAAACGCAGCTTCATTACAAGAATTCAGTATTGGCTTACAAGACCTTTCTTCAAGAACAAGAAAATCTGGCTCATGTACGATAAGCTGTACAAGGGCGGTGACAGCTGTGAATATCTTTACAGGTATTGTGCAAACAAAAAGGACGGCATTTCAAGATACTATATCATTGACAAAAACACTTCCGATTACAAGCGACTAAAGGCTGACGGACTCAAGCCTGTCAAGAACCGTTCATTCAAGCACAAAATGCTGTTTCTAAATACCGATATTGCGCTCATTACAAACTCAAATGTATTCCCGTTCAACGGCTACAGTATGGATCGTTCAAGATTCATCAGAGGTTTGTGCAACTTCCCTTCAATGTGCTTACAGCACGGACTTTCGGTTCAGAAGTGTGCAATGGCTCAGCAGAGAATTGTTGACAACACACAGATGTACTTCCTGGCGTCAAAGTATGAGTACAAAAACCTGAGCAACCATGTTTACAACTATCAGGATTTTGACATTCTCAAGATGACAGGCATCGGCAGATATGATGGACTTATCAATAACGATAAAAAGCAGATTCTGCTTTCACCCACCTGGCGTATGTACAATGCAATGCCTGTTACAACAAGCGAGGGTGAACAGAGAGCTTACAATCCCGAATTCAAGCACACAACCTATTATAAAATCTACAATGATCTTATCAATAATAAAAAGTTGATTGATACGGCAAAGCGTACAGGCTATAAGATTAAGTATGTTCTTCATCCGATTTTAAGCTCACAGGTTAACGACTTTATCCCCGATCCGTATGTTGAGGTTGTTTCATCGGTTGGCGATTTCAACTACGAAACAGCTTTTCAGGAGTCAAGCCTTATGGTAACAGACTATTCGGGCGTTCAGTTTGACTTTGCTTATATGAAGAAACCGCTTGTATATTTCCATCCGTCACAGCTTCCTGCGCACTATGATGACGGCGGATTCTTCTATGATACAATGGGATTCGGAGAAATTTGTACCGAAAGCGACCAGCTTGTTGACCTGCTCTGCGAGTATATGGAAAACGGCTGTAAAATGAAGCCAAAGTATGTTGAAAGAGTTGAAGATTTCTATCAGTTTGACGATCACAACAACTGTGAAAGAATTTACAACGAAATCATCAAGTATCAGCAACAGGTCAACAAAGACAAATTAAAATAATATTTAAGCGGTCAGTTTTTTGCTGACCGTTTTTGTTTTGCCAATACTCCTCAAACTCAATATACTTTTATTGTTTTTTGTACATATGTACAAATTTTGTATATATTGTTTAAAAATTACTTGTTTTTCTCTTGAAATACTACACCGAATAAATTGTTATAACAGGCAAATTATGGTATAATTGGTATTTGTAGCAATGTTGCAAATTTTACGAAAATTGTTAAGAAAACGAAGTTCCTGTCAGAAATTGACAGACACAAATCCCGTACTTTTTGGGATTTCCGTTTACGGAGGGTTTAAAAATGAGCAAAATCAAACGACAGTCCGGTATTGAGTTACTGCGAATTATTGCGATGATACAGATAATTTTTTTGCATGCGTATCAGTACGGATTACTTCATGACGCATCAAAGGCTGCAGGCGATATTGACGGTACATTGGTGACATTTGTATGGTCATTATGCAGAACCCCTGTTGATGTGTTTATTATGATAAGCGGCTACTTCATGATAACCTCGCAGTTTGATATAAAAAAGACCATACGACGTGGCGGAAAAATCTACGGTGCAATGATTTTTTACTCGATTATACTTTCGATAATTTTCTTCATAAGCGATCCGTCGCTCATAAATATAAATTCAGTTATAAAGGCGTTCACTCCGCTAATGTCACGAACTTGGTATTTTCTGAGCAATTATTTGATTATTCTTCTGCTCAGCCCATTTCTCAACAAAATGCTTGCGTCACTTTCTAAAAAACATTACCTCTACTTTATGGGAATTGTTTTTGTGGCAGTAAGCCTATGGTCAACGCTTGCGGAAATTCACGGAATAAACAATGTTATCAGCGTCAACAAAATACTTGATCCTTATATGGGCAAAAGTCTTGGCGGATTTCTTTTGATGTACATAATCGGCGGTTATCTGAGGTTGTTTGTAAAGCAGAAACCGCTTGAGAAAAGAAAACCGAATTTCCGCTATCTCGGCATTTTCGTCGGCCTTTGCGTATTAGATTTTGTATTGGCATCTGTTTTTCCACAGTACAAGCCGGCATTCGGTATGTTCAACAACCCGATTGTCCTCGCCGAATCGGCGATGTTGGTTCTCTTTTTCAGAGATTTCAATTTCAGCTCAAAATTTGTCAATACAGTAGCCGGCACAACGCTCGGTATATATGCAATCCACGAAAATCCGTATGTTCGTGATTGTCTGTGGCATGTTGCAAACTTCAGCAATAAGCACCTCTATGACACCCTGATTTACATTCCGATTGTAATTATAACAGTCCTCCTCATATTCGCAGGCTGTTGCGTAATTGAGCTTTTAAGACTTAAACTCTTCGAATTTGTCGGCAATAAAATAAACGCCCACAAATCCATAACATCCGGCAACCGCTGTACAAAATAATATATCTTATAAAAAACGACACCGACAGATTAAGCCAAAAGCTAACCTGTCGGTGTTTTTATTATTCAAAATATTTTCCGCTGCCCTTCATTTCTGTTTTGATGAAGTGCGACATAATTTTGCCGAGATATTTTTTCATCATTTTGTTATAGCTTTCAGGGTTGACTTCACCGCCGTATGCCATAACATCAAATGTTATTTTCGCCTCAACAATCTTTGCATTCAGCCTTAAAAATCCGCAACGCTGATAGAATTTATAACGACTCATTCGCTGTTTTTGATTGGGAGCATTTTCTTCTTCAAGCTGTTCAATTGCAAGAAAAATCTTTTTGCCCTTATGCAAATTTTTAAATTCATCAAGCACGGCGACTCCGATTCCGTGTCCCCTCTCCTTTTCGGAAATTGCATAGTAGTACACATAGACAACTTCACCGTCCGTGATTGCATAGATAAGTCCAATCCACTTTTCTTCATCATAAATTGCGTAGAAATCTGCACCCTCATTCTTTGATTTTTTCATCAAAAGCCAAAACGGTACTCTCTCAACGGCAGGAAATGCGGAAAGGTATAATTCTTTTACAGATTTATAATCACAAATTTGTTTTGTGACTTTTTTAAAGCAAATCATAAAAATCCCTTTCGTTATTATAATCACAGGGAATATTGTACCACATAAAGGATTAATTTGCCACAACAGTTTTCGTCTTTGAAAGTTTTCTTATTTTAACATAATAAACCGCAATCATAAGGAGCATACTTCCTGTCCATGCGGCAGGACCGGCAACACAGATTGATGCGTAACCTATTACAGAACTGAAAATGACGGGCGTCATAATTCGCATAACAACTTCGATAAGCGAACCGATCATAGGTACAATGCCGTTTTTAAGCCCCTGAATTGTTCCACGGTATATAAACAGCATTGCAAGCGACCACTCAAACGGGCAGTTCCAGAACATAAACTGAACGGAATAATCAATAGTCTGCTGTGAGCTTCCGCTTGTGAAGATTCCTGTTATCGGCTGAGCAAAAATCATTGAAACCGCACCTATTACAATTGAATATACAATGCAAATTAACAGGCAGAAATTGACGCCTTTTTTGATTCTGTCATATCTTCCTGCGCCCTCGTTCTGACCTGCAAATGTTGCGATAACCGTACTCATTGAGTTCATCGGATTCTGGATGAGAAGCTGAACACGGTTGCCGATTGTGTAGGCGGCAACGGCATATGAACCGAACTGATTTACGAAATACTGCAAAACCATCATTCCGATTGAAATTACTGAGTTTTGAAGTCCCATCGGGAAACCGACTTTTAGCTCGTCCCGTACAGTTGAAGTCAAATTTTTAAAGCTGCTTCTGTTCGGCAAAAGCATTTTCACCTTGAAAAAAATGTACACACAACAGAGAACTGCCGACACAAGCTGAGAGATTACCGTTGCAATTGCCGCACCCGAAACATCCCACCTGAACACTATGATAAATAACAGGTCAAGTCCCACATTCATTACGGATGAAAAGAGCAACAGATAAAGCGGAGTTTTGCTGTCACCAACCGAACGCAGAAGTGATGCCGTAAGGTTGTAGAGCATTGTTGCGGGGATTCCGAGGTAAATTATTGTAAGATATCTGCTTGCATACTCAAATGTATCCGAGGTTGTTCCGAGCATTGTAAGCAGCGGATTAACAAGAAGTACAAACGAAACAGTAAGCACAACAGCCGACACAACGCCAATTATTATGTGGGCGGCAACGCTCTTTTTCACCCGTTCCATATCGTTTGCACCGAAATGCTGTGAAGTGATTACCGAACAGCCGGCGGAAAGTCCTATGAAAAATCCGAGTGCAAAAAAGTTGAGCGAACTCGTTGAACCGACAGCCGCAAGCTTGATTTCACCGAGAGTCTGACCGACAATCAGCGTATCGACAACATTGTAAAGCTCCTGCAAAAGGTTGCCGATTATTACGGGAATTGCAAAAAATAAAATCTGACTTGAAATTTTCCCCTGAGTCAGATTTCTAACAGATTTTGAACCATTCATAACATTCACACTTCTTATCAAAAATTTTTATGTTTTTAATATCTTTTTCGTTTAAATTTAAGTCTTGGCAACACTCTGATTTTGATTGTTCAAATGCAGAGTATGTTGTATATAGCGAACAGATTGCAATCTGTGCAAAGGAGCGATAGCTCCTCGGGATTTCAGTCTAATGACTGAAACCCTAAGAAGTACCGCACTGCCAAGCGGTGCGGTACTTCTGCACTTGATTATAGCACAGCGATTTGTGAATGTAAATGTATAGGAATGACGAAATAAAGACGCTTTTGTTTTGAAAAAACTTTACACAATGCACAGTATTGATTTTGTCCTATTTTATTACAGCATAATTTTATAACCAAATAATAAGTATTTCACATTATCCGATTATTATTGACTGTTTTAAGAGCACATCCGTTTTGATGAAAATTTGCAAATTGTCAATATTTTGTTATTCTAAGTTTTTAACAAAAACAAAACAGAGCCGAAAAAACGACTCTGCTCTGAAACATTAGGGAAAATAATATTATGAAAACATACTGTCTTAGTATCTTATTAATCAGCCTTTTTTACATTGAAAGCGTCCATACCGGGATATACTGCGCTGTCGCCGAGGAGCTCTTCAATTCTGAGGAGCTGATTGTACTTTGCAACACGCTCTGAACGGCTCGGAGCACCTGTCTTAATCTGGCAGGTATTGAGAGCAACGGCAAGGTCTGCAATTGTTGTGTCGGCTGTTTCACCGCTACGGTGTGATGAAATGGCTGTGTAGCCTGCCTTGTGAGCCATTTTAATAGCCTCGAGAGTTTCCGAAACAGAACCAATCTGATTAAGCTTGATAAGAATTGAGTTTCCGCAGCCAAGCTTGATACCCTTTGCAAGTCTTTCTGTGTTTGTAACAAAGAGGTCATCGCCGACAAGCTGAACCTTGTCACCGAGTTCCTTTGTAAGCTGCTGCCAGCCTTCCCAGTCCTCCTCATCAAGAGCGTCTTCGATTGAGATAATTGGGTACTTTTCAACAAGCTTTTTCCAATGCTCAATAAGTTCTGCCGATGTGAACTTTGTGCCTGCCTTAGGAAGAACATATTCACCCTTCTTCTCGCCTTTCCACTCGGAAGATGCGGCGTCCATAGCAATCATAAAGTCCTTGCCCGGCTCATAGCCGGCATTCTTAACAGCCTCAAGAATGTACTGAATAGCCTCTTCATCGCTTGCAAGGTTCGGAGCAAAACCGCCCTCGTCACCTACCGAAGTAGCAAGTCCCTTTGATTTGAGAAGTGAAGCAAGCGCATGGAAAACTTCTGCACACCAACGCAGACATTCCTTGAATGACGGTGCTCCTACAGGCATAATCATAAATTCCTGAACATCAACTGTGTTTGCGGCATGAGCACCGCCGTTGAGAATGTTCATCATAGGAACAGGAAGTCTGTTGCCCGAAATACCGCCGAGGAATCTGTAAAGCGGAATATCGAGTGCTGTTGCGGCTGCTCTTGCTGTTGCAATTGAAACGGCAAGAATTGCGTTAGCGCCAAGCTTTGACTTGTCCTTTGTGCCGTCAGCCTCAATCATAGCCTTGTCAACTGCATAAATGTCTGACGCATCCATACCTGCAACTGTATCGTTAATTACTGTGTTAATATTTTCAACTGCTTTTGAAACACCCTTGCCGAGATATCTTGACTTGTCACCGTCACGGAGTTCAAGAGCCTCAAATTCACCTGTTGACGCACCGCTTGGAGCAGTACCCCTTGCAACAGTACCGTCAACGAGTGTTACCTCTGCCTCAACTGTCGGATTGCCACGGGAGTCAAGAATTTCTCTGCCGACTACTTTTTCAATTTCCAAATAAGTCATTATAATTCTCCTAACTTTTTTCTTGCAGACAACCCTGTCGGGAGGCAAGCACATCCTCCCGAGTAAAGGCTTTCGGTACCCGCAAGGGAAGTCCACATGATTTATTCAAAAGAGTTAGCCTCTGCTAACTGAGTATTATTATATACCACTCAACAAAGAAAATCAAGAAAAATTTTTATTTTTTCTGCAATATTCGTCAGAGGTATTTTAAAGCTATTTAAAAATATTTTTAAATAGTTCTTGACTTTTCGGTAAATCAGGCTATAATAAAGCTACAAGCTATTTAAAATATTTTTTAAATAGCTGCGACAGGACTTTGTGAGGAGGTATCTGCTTGTCACTGAACGGTACACTTAAAGCACTTTCAGATCCGATAAGAAGAAATATTCTGACAATGCTGAAAGGCAAAAAAAAGATTGCAGGCGATATTGCCGAAGAACTTGGAATTTCACCTGCATCGCTTTCATATCACCTCAATCTGTTGAAGAAAAACGACCTGGTGATTGAATCAAAAGAAAAAAATTATGTTTATTATGAGCTTAACACAACCCTGTTTGACGAACTCATAATGTGGCTTAAACAATTTTAGGAGTTGATTTTATGAAAAAGCTGAATAAAATTATGCTTGCACTTTCCATATTGCCCACTTTGCTTACTTCCGTATTTATATTCTTTATGAATGACACCGTTCCCATGCACTACAACGCAAGCGGTGCTGTTGACCGTTACGGTTCAAAATATGAAAACTTCATTTTCCCTGCAATCATTCTGTTTATGTATGCATTTTACATGGTGTATACCAAGATATATACTAAATACAGCACAAACAGCGTTGAAAAGATAAATAACAATGCAAAAATCACTGCGATACATGTGACATCAATCATTGCGGCTTTCAATATTCTTCAATTGATGTTTCTCATTCTGGCAGTTTTAAAGCCCGACAGCACAACTTTTACAGATAATGTGCCGTTCATTATAAATACGGTTATGGGTTTGATGTTGATTATTGCAGGCAACTTTCTTCCGAAAACAAAACGAAATTCGTTTATCGGAGTAAGAACATCATGGACTAAAAGCAGTGACTTGGCGTGGTATGAATCAAACCGAGCCGGCGGAATTGCCTTTGTAGTTACCGGAGTTTTGACAATCATTGAAAGCTCATTCATAAAGGGAATCAATTCAACAATTATTATGGTTGCAATTCTTCTGATAAGCATTGCCGTTGCCTACATCTATGCGTATATAAAAGTAAAAAAATCCGCTTAAACAAGCACAAAACCGCTGTCGGGATTAAACCTGACAGCGGTTGTTTTTTGAAATATTTACTTATAAATATCCACTAAAATTACTGCTCTGCTTTTTCAGGGAGCGACAAAGCTTTGCCTTTATCATTTTTCTTTGTCAGCGGAGTCATACTCTTTGCACAAATCATCATAGTTGACGCATTATGCAAAAATGCCGAAACCGACGGCTGAATAACGCCCATAAAGCCTGAAAGCAAAAGTGCCGAATTGAAAGCAATTATGAAACGATAGTTTTTGTTGATTCGTTTCATGAGGTCTTTGCTCAACTTGCGAACACGCACAAGCGCACGCAAATCAGAGCCTTTTATGGTAATATCCGCAGTTTCACGGGCAATGTCGGACGCATCGTTCATTGCAACCGAAACATTTGCGGCGGCAAGTGCCGGAGTATCGTTGATACCGTCACCGACCATAATTACCTTCTGACCGTTCTGCTTCATTTCTTCAACATATCTGTGCTTGTCCTCGGGGAGAACCTGACACTTATAGTCGGTAATTCCGAGCATTGCGGCAGTCGCCTTTGCGGCTCTGTAGCTGTCGCCCGTGAGCATAACAACATTCTTTATGCCCTGTTTTTTGAGCATATCAATTGCCTGTTTTGCTTCTTTTCGAGGCGGATCGCTGATGCACAATGCACCCGAAAGTTCACCGCCGATTGCAAGGTAAAGCACGGAACATGAGCCGGACTTTTCGTCAATAATATTCTGCTGTTCCTTTGTAACGGTAACATTCTCGTCCTCAACAACAAAATGCTTACTGCCGATTATTGCACGCTTACCGTGAAGTGTTGTTGCAATACCGTGGGCAACAACATACTCAACCTCGGTATGCTCCTCGGAGTGCGAAATTCCTCGTTTTTCAGCGCCGATTACAACGGCATTTGCTACGCTGTGCGGAAAATGCTCCTCAAGGCAGGCAGAAATTCTGAGTACCTCGTCCTCTGTATAATCGCCGAATGCAACAACCTTTTCAAGAACAGGCTCTGCGTTTGTGAGAGTACCTGTCTTATCAAACACGATTGTGTCGGCGTTTGCAAAAGCCTCAAGATACTTTCCGCCCTTGATTGTAATATCGTTGTCAGCCGCCTCTTTGACAGCCGAAATTACGGCAATAGGGGTTGACAGCTTGATTGCACAGGAGTAGTCAACCATAAGAAGTGAAACTGCCCTTGTAATGTTTTTTGTAAAGATAAGAGTTGCAAAAAATCCGATAAAGCTGAACGGAACAATTCTGTCGGCAAGAGTTTCGGCACGGCTCTGAACGCCTGCCTTGAGTTCCTCGGAGTTGCCGATAAGCTCGATAATCTTGCTGATTTTAGTATTTGACGCAAGCTGACGGACTGTTACAACAATACTGCCCTCTTCGATTACCGTACCTGCATAAACGGAAATTCCCTCACGCTTTAATACAGGCAACGGCTCGCCTGTCATTGACGACTCGTTTACGGTTGCCTCACCGTCTGCAACAACACCGTCAACAGGAATAACCTTGCCTGTCTGAACACGGATTTTGTCGCCGACACGGAGATCCTCAATCGGAATGAGAACATCGCCGTCATCGGTAACAAGCCATACCCTGTCGGTCTTGATTGCAAGGCTGTCTGTGAGAACCGCCTTTGTCCTTGCGTGAGTATATTCTTCAAGCAAGCCCGATATTCTGAGCATAAACATAACAGTTGCGGCTGTTTTGAACTTGCGTTGACACAAGCATGCCACAACAGATGCACCGTCAAGCACATCTACGGTAAGTTTACCGTTCCAAAGAGTTTTGAGAGCCTTTTTAATATATTTTGCACTTCTGTAAAGAGTGATTGCCGTTCTTATCGGAGCAGGAAGGAACATCTTTGAAAGATAGTGCTTTGCAACAAGAGTGAATAGATTGTCATGAAAATCGCTGTCAATCTTCTGAATTCCAAATTCTGCACTCGGTTCATTCTTTTTAAGAGTTTTTACATTAACTGCTCTTACAAGGTCGATAATTTTACTTCTGCTACCCTTTGTGTAATTGACAAGAATACCGCCGTTTGCAGAACTTACGTGTGCCGAATTCACATAAGGAGATGCGGTCACAAGATTATAGATTGCCCCCTCATACTCCTTATCAAATGCATATGCGCCGCAGCGAAAACGAATTCTCTGCGGCTTGTCATAGACAATTTTAAATTTCATTATTCTGTCACTTCTTCAGCGGCAGCATCTTCGTGAATACCTGCCTCTGTTTTAGCATCATAGCAGATATCCGAAGCTTCATCCTTCATATTCTGGAAAGCTGCCTTTGCATCTTTCTGAAGCTTCATACCCTTTGCAAGACCTGTAACTGCAAGACTGCGGGTTTTATCTGCTTTAAGTATCTTTTTGCCTACGATTACTGCTGCTGCGCCTGCAACTGCACACCATAATTTTTCGTTCTTGAATACTTTCAACATATAAAGTCCTCCTTTAACACTCATATGCACAAATGTACATATATTTAAGTTGTTTTACACAACAACTTTACCACTAATTATATAATATATGACAAATTTGTCAAGAATTTGCAGAGTGAAATTTTCCGATTTTATAAAAAATTTATCCGAGAGCAACATCAAGAACCATCATCAGCGTAAATCCTATTGCAACACCGATTGTTCCGATGTTGGAATGTTTGCCGTTTTGTGATTCCGGAATAAGCTCTTCGGTTACAACATATATCATTGCTCCTGCGGCAAATGAGAGAAGATACGGCAACAACGGGACTGCTATTCCTGCAAAAATCACCGTAAGTACAGCACCGATAGGCTCTACAACTCCCGACATAATCCCGAGAAAGCATGACTTTTTGCGTGACGCTCCGCCTGCATGGAGCGGAAGTGAAATTATTGCCCCCTCGGGAAAATTCTGTATTGCAATACCTACCGCAAGAGCCAATGCACCTGCAACGGTTATTCCCGTATTATCCGAAATTGCTCCGACAAATGTTACACCTACCGCCATTCCCTCCGGGATATTGTGCAAGGTAACGGCAAGAACGAGCATAGTGTTCTTTGAAAGACTTGAACGAACGCCCTCGGGATTGTCGCTGTCAAGGTGCATATGCGGTATAACGCTGTCGAGCAAAAGCAAAAATCCAATTCCGAGCAAAAATCCGACTGCCGCAGGAATCCACGCAACTATGTTCTGACTTTCTGCCATTTCAATTGACGGAATCAACAACGACCATATTGATGCCGCAATCATTACTCCCGATGCAAATCCGAGCAGAAATTTTTGCAGCTTTTGATTGAGTTCTCCTTTTGAAAAAAGTACAACGGCTGAGCCGAGTGATGTTCCGAGAAACGGTATTAAAATTATAATCAATCCGTTTAAAAGCATATTGACCTCCTTGTGGTTAGTCTTAGCTAACTACATTGTAGCACAACAAATTTTAAAATACAATAGCGGAACAGAAAATCTCTGCTCCGCTGCATAATATGATATGTTAATCTGTAATAATTTTTATTGAACTGCCCGACTTTGTGCCAACAACCTCGATTTTGTTGCCTATGCTGTTTTTCAGCTCGCTTATGTGGGAAATGATACCCACAAGGCGGTTACCGTTGCCTGTAAGGTCATTAAGCGTTTCAATTGCAGATGCAAGGCTGTCGTTGTCAAGTGAACCGAATCCCTCGTCAATAAAGATTGAATCAAGTCTGATTCCGCCGTTTCTCTGCTGAATAATGTCGGAAAGTCCGAGTGCAAGCGCAAGTGACGCCTGAAAAGATTCTCCGCCCGAAAGAGATGAAATATCCCTTTCCTTGTTGTTAAAATTATCACGAACGCTGATTTCAAGTCCTGCGCTGATTCGCTTGTCACGGCTTTCGCCACGGACAATTTCATAGCGACCACCCGTCATTTTTGAAAAACGGAGATTCGCATAGTACAGAACCTGTTCAAAATACGAACCCATAATGTAGCGTTCAAAGGTGATTTTGCTGTTATCGGAAACAATTTCACCGTTGGCGGTTTTCTTGAGATTTTCGTAAACATCTGCTATTCTGAGCTTTTCTTCAAAGTCATTTTTCAGCTTTTGAACGCTGTTGTAAATGTTTTGATTATTGTGCAGACTTCTGTCGCCTGCGGTATAAAGATTGTCCCATTTTTCCTTTTCAAAAGTATAGCTATCAATCAGTTCATTGATTTTAAGGACATCTTCCCTTTGCTTTCCTTCAACTGATTTTTCACAGACTTCAACCGTTGCCCGAGATTTTTTCAGAGAATCGGTAAAGGTTTCTGCCTCTTGTTTTAATTCTTTTATGGAATCTTCGGTCAACAAATTAAAATTGGGACATTCCAAGATATTATTCTCTAAAAGAACAATGTCAAGCTCCGATTTTTTGTTTTCAAGTTCAGATTCAAAACTTTTCAGCTGTTTTGCAGTTTCGTTTTCAACAGAAACCTTGCTGTCAAAATCTGACTTTGCATTTGAAAGCTCGCTTTGTGCAAGGTCGATTTCAGACTTAATCTGCTCTGCCTTGTCGGCACAAGCCTTTGCAGCATTCAAAAGTTCTTCAACCGATGAGTATTTTATCTCCGCTTTAAGACTCTCAGTTTCTTCTTTTGCGGAATTATATTTGCTTTTTGCGTCAGCATTTTTGCGGATTAATTCGGTATGAACAAGGTCAAGCTTTTTAAGCTTTTCATCAAACCTTGAGATTTCAGCCTTGCAGACCTCACGCTGTTCTCTGACTTTTTCAAGGTCAGAAGCTTCGTTTTCAAGTGCTTTTAATTGCTTCTTTTGTTCCGACAAAAGCTGTGAAATCATTTCGGCTGAAAGTGTTTCGGCGTCAACCTCAAGTTCATTCGCAAATTCCGTAACATTTGTTTTTGCGGATTCTGATTCCGTTTCAAGCCTTGTGACCTCATTTGACTTTTTATGAACGGCACTTTCAGCAACTTCACACCTTGCCTTTAAAGCATCGAGCGTATCCTTGTCGGGGGCATTTTCGCTGTGTTTTGCCAAATTCGGATGATGCAATGAACCGCAGACGGGACACGGCTTTTCATCTTCGAGTGTGTCGGCAAGCACGCCTGCCATATTCATTATGTAGATATTGTGCTGTTCGTTGTACTCGTTGTTGAGTGCCGTTGCCGACTTTGCAAGGTCGGCACATTCTGCTTTTGCATTAGTCAACCTTGCATTGATTTTTTCGAGATTTTCATATTCCGCAAAAAGCCTTTCAGCCTTGCCTGATTTGTCTTTCAGGGCGGTTATTTTGCTCTTGGCGTCAAAGATTTTCTGCTCTGTGTTGCTGTTTTCGGAGATGAATTTTTCCGATTTTGCCTTTAGATTTTCCGTATCAGAATAGCATTTTTTGTTGTCTGAAATTTCCTTTTCGGAATTTTGCAAAACTGATTCATATACACTCAAATTTGCCGTAAGGTTAAAATATTTTCTGTAAATATCTTCCTTTGCACGAAGTTTTCCCGATTCCTCGTTTAGCGTTGTAATTTTGCCCTCAAGCGACTTTTTCTCGGCAAAAACATTCTGTTTTAATTTCAAATTTTCTTCGGCGGATTTTCTGTTTATTTCCGCATTTTTACAGTTTTTGAGTGCCGAATCATATCTTGTCCGTGACTCGGCAAAGCTGTCATATTTTGGCTTTACGGAGTGCAGTATTTTTTCGTCATTCTCAGCTTTTTTGAGCATTTCATCGTAATGCGGTTTGCTCTGCAAAAGCTGTTCGAGACGGAGCTTTTCGGCATCAAGAGTATCGAATTTATTATTAATTTCAACTGCAAGAGCCTTTTTCTTTTCTTCCTCAAGAATTGTCTTTTCAAGCTCTTTTCGCTTTTTTTCAATTTCTGCATTGTCCTTTTTCTGCATCTCGGAAAGTACCGATAGGTGCAAAAGAAATTGCTCAATATCAATTACCGTAAGGTCTGTTCTGTCGGTATAAAGGCCGATTTTTTCGCTGATTTCGGCAAAGCTGTCATCATCGGGAATTTCAACGGCAACGGTTTTTGACTTGATAAGTTCGCAGACCTTTTTCTTTTCTTCAAGCTTTTCGGCTGACTCTGTTTTCAATTTATCCTGAAATTCTTTGTAGATGTCCGTGTGAAAAATTTTGCGAAAAATCTCGCTTCGCTTTTCACTTCCCGACTCAATGAATTTCTTGAATTCGCCCTGTGCAAGCATTGCAATCTGGCGGTACTCATCGCATTTCAAGCCGATAATTTCGCTGATTTTATTATTGACCTCGCCCGTTTTTGTGAGCGGAGTTGTAATGTCATCACCGGCAAGCTCTGCTGACGCACCCTCAATTTTACTGCCTGTTCCACGCTTTTTTGCGACCTCATTCGAGGTGTTTCTGATGATGCGATACTTCTTTCCCCTGTGTTCAAAATCAAGCTCAACATAGGTGCGTGTGAGCGGTTTTGCAAAGTTACTGCGGAGCATTTCGCCGTTTCGTGAGGAGCCGCTTGTTTCACCGAAAAGAGCAAAGCAGATTGCATCGAAAATTGTTGTCTTTCCTGCGCCCGTTGTGCCTGTTATGAGGAAAAGCCCTTTGCCGTCAAATGCCGAAAAATCGACCGTTTCAACATCGGCATACGGCCCGAAAGCGCTCATTTTCAATTTAATCGGTTTCATCGTTTACACCTCCGATTTCTTTGAAAATTCTCTCAATAATCTTTACGGATTCGGGTTCAATCTCTTTTCCGTTCTGCATTTTATAGAAATCCGAAAATAGTTCAATATAGCTCTTACCCTCTGTTTTACCGTACATTTCGGGAGTCATTTCAATGCTCTTTTTTCTGTTGACATATTCAAGCCCCATAATGTTGGGATAGATGTTTTCAAGCGTTGAAAATGCATTGGTAACGGGATTTTCGTCCGTAAGCTCGGCAAAAACATAGTCATCGGTTTTATCGTCATATGTGTCGGATATCGGGTTTTCTGCAAGTTCACGCAGAGTTCCTTTTATGATTCTCATATCATGCAACGGCTGTACGGGAATTTCTTCAAGATTTAATTTTCCGTTTGAAAGCTCGCCGAAAATCACACATTTTTTGTTGCGGCATTCAGATTTTGAATATTTTATCGGCGAACCGCAATAGGCAATATTTTTGTTTTTGCCCATAATCTGCTTGCCGTGAATATGGCCGAGTGCAACATAATCGAACGGTTCAAAAACATACGGCTCAACATTATCAAGCGTACCGAGGCTTGACTCCGAACCCGAGGTTTCACTGCCCGTTACAAACTGGTGAGCAATTAAAATATTGGTTTCATCGGCTTTGATGTCGGAGTGTTCAAACACAACCCTGACAGCAGTTGTGTAGTCGGTAATTTTAGCCGATTCTTCGGGATATACCTTACGCACAAATGACGGACGGATAAACGGCAACGAGAAAATATTAACCTTTTCTCCGTCACATTCAACAGTATTTTTTCTTGCAACACCTTCAAACACACCATCGGTAAAAATTCCGTTGAGTTCAATCAGCTTGTTGAAATAACCGATTCTTTCGGGCGAATCGTGATTGCCGCTGATTACAAAGGTTTTCAACCCTGTTTTGTCGTGAAGCCCTGCAATTTCAGTCATAAAGCTGTCAAACAGTTCGACCGCCTCGGCAGACGGCAAAGACTTGTCATAAATATCACCTGCAATCAGCAAAGCGTCGGGATTTTTCTCTTTTATAATCTCAATAATCCGCTCAAGCATATAGCGTTGATCATCAAGCATTCTGTAGCCGTTCACATATTTTCCAATATGCAAATCCGAAATATGCAAAAACTTCATTTTAAAAATCCTTTCAGTTAATCAAAACTTTCCAAACTAATTAAACAACAGGCTATGCGTCAAAAATGTCACACAAAAAATTCAAGAATGAACACAACCGCACAGCATACGCATGAAACCTTGAAAAGACCTGCGTTGAACCATGCCGCTACAAGTCCTGCCGCAAAGGCTGCAATACCTGCAATCGGACTGTGAGTTGCGTTGATTATTGCCGGAAATGTCATTACCGAGAGCGTTACATACGGCACATAGTAGAGAAACGAACGCACAAATGTGTTTGTAAACTGCTTTTTAACAAGTGTGAGCGGAAGAACACGGATTGCGAATGTTACAGCCGCCATAATGAGTATGTATATATAGGGGTTATGCGACATTTTCGTCCTCCTCCTCTTCTTTGACAGGGAACAGCAATGCCGCCGCTGCCGAAATTACGATTGTAAGAATAATTGTGCGTGTACCCTCGTCAATCTGATTTATGACGGGAAGATATGCAAATGCAAAACTTGCCGCAAAGCTGACAAGTACAATTCCGAGAAGTGTTTTATTCTTTCTTGACGGCGGAACGATGATTGCAAGGAACATTCCGAATAGTGCAACGCTTAGTGCGCTGACAATGCGAAGCGGCAACAGATTGCCTGCAATTGTGCCGAGCATACTGCCGAATGCCCAACACGGACAGCCGATAAGAATTGCACCGTAGGTATAGAAAGGATTCAGCTTGCCCGACCGTGAAATTGAAATTCCGAAAAATTCGTCTGTAACAAAAAATCCGAGCAACAGCCTGTGGATAATCGAGGTGTCCTTTGAAATACGCTGACTTAATGCACAGCTCATAAGGAGATATCTGGCGTTGGCAACAAGGGTTGCAAGCGCAATTACAAAATATGACGAGTCAGCCGCAATTACGGTAAAGCCCGAATATTCGCCTGCCGATGCGTTGCACAAAAGGCTTGCAAGAAAGCTTTGAAACGCATTAAGTCCCGCAGTTTTTGCGGCAATGCCGAGTGAAAACGAAACGGCAAGGTAACCGAGTCCAATCGGAATACCGTCACGCATTCCCTCAAGAATAACCTTTCGGTTAGATTTTATTAAATTTTTCCCACCCATTTTTAACTCCATACTTTAAATTCATTTTTTACAAAATATTGCAGATATATTTTGCAAGCATACCTTTTATTATAATATTTAACTCGGCAAAAGTAAATAATATATTACACAAATTTACAACCGCTTTTCAAAAAGGTAAAGTGCAACAAAACTTACCTATTTTCTTTGTGAGTAATGCCAAATTTAGAAACTAATTTTAGGCTATTATTGATTTTGGCTTTTTCAGGTTTTATAATCTGGATTATCACTTGACGAAATTAATAGGGAAATTGGAAAAAGTAAATAAAAACCACAGAACCGTGCAAAACATAAATCAGTTTTGCACGGTGTTGTTTTTTTCAAAAATGCGAGGCAAACGCAATTAATTAAAATATTTTCACAATTTAGCAATATTTTTTAAAATTCTATAGATTTCTTCTTCAAAATGTTGTATAATTTTCACGATTAAGTACCTGTATAAAACTGTACATTATGTTGAAACAGGTGTTTTGAAAGTGAGTGAGAATTATGCCAATCGTTTGCGTTGATGCCGTTAAGGAAAATCTACCGAATGTTATAGAATTTGTGACAAAAATGCTTGGTGAAAATGCAGACGGTAAGCTTGTTTTTGAACTTGAACTGATTTGCGAGGAAGTGTTTGTAAACATCTGCAACTATGCTTACGGTCAAAATATCGGCAAGGCTGAAATTGAAGTTAGCAAACACCCCGACAGCATTGTAGTAAAATTCATTGACAGCGGAAAAGAATTCAATCCGCTTGAAATTGCAGAGCCGAACATTCACGCTCCGCTTGAAGAACGAAGCATCGGCGGTCTGGGAATTTTTATGACAAAGAAACTTTCCGACACTTTTTCCTATGAAAGATCTAACGGCAAAAACATTTTTACAATTACAAAGAATTTTTAATTTAAAGAATCAATTATTCATCACTCAAAATTCAAAACCGAATAATACAATGTTTCCAAAATCAGGTTATAATAATGCGATTGTCAGTATTTTGTCACGGTATTGACACTATAATGGAAATGTTGAACGATTGAAATTAAGAATAAAATTTATTGGAGGAACTAACTATGGAAATCAATAAGGCTATAAGCAATCAGAATGTTATTATCACACTCAAAGGCCGTCTTGACACAATGACAGCACCGCAGCTTGATGACGAGGCAAAGAGCATCGATTTTGACGAGATTGAAACCGTAACCCTCAACCTTAAAGACCTTGAATACATTTCAAGCTCGGGACTGAGGGTTATTCTTGCACTTTATAAAAGCCTCAAAAGCAAGGGCGGAAATCTTAAAATTGTCAATGTAAGCAACACAATTATGGAGCTGTTCTCAATGACAGGAATGGCTGACTACCTTGACATTGAGCAGGGATAAGGAGTTAAAATGAGCAGTACCGTACTTGGCAGAAATGCCGTTACCGTCAACAAAAAATATACGGAATATTTTCTTCCGACAGTTCTGACGGCTATGGCAACAAACATTGCGATGATTGTTGACTCAATTATTGCAGGTAATCTCTTGGGGCAAAACTCACTTGCGGCAATCAACCTTATGTCCCCTATTTCGCAGTTTTATTTTTCGATTACCATACTTTTCGGACTCGGTGCGTCCTCGATAATTTCATTTGCAAAGGGCAGGCGTGACGAAAAGCAGGCTAACCGTGTTTTCACTTCAACATTTATCGTACTTATCGCACTCAGCGTAATTTTTATTGCAATTCAGCTGCCGCTTGCCGACTCGATAAGCTCGTTGCTTACAAAGGACGCAGAGCTTAAATCGCTGTTGTATCAATACTATGTTCCGTTCATAATCGGCACACCGATTTACCTTTTGCTCATGTGTTCAATTCACTTTGTAAGAGCAGACGCAAGACCTGCGTTTGCGTCAAACATTGTAATTGTGGCAAATGCCGTAAATCTCGGACTTGACTTTCTGTTTATGGGTGCTTTCAAAATGGGCATTGCAGGCTCGTCAATTGCGACCGTAACAGGCTATGCGGTAGGGTTTGTGATGATGTCAACACACTTCATCATGAAGAAAAGCACATTGCACTTTGACTTTTCAATTCTCAGAAATCCCGTTCAGTTTTTTAAATTTCTCGGAAAAATGGTTACAATCGGACTTTCGGGAGCATTAGGTACAATGCTGATAACAGTTAAAATGCTGTTTTTAAACACAATTATTCAGAGCATAGGCGGAAGTGCGGGTATGGTTTCATATTCGGTATGCTCGTCAAGCCAAATTTTTATGTCAATGTTCATCACAGGTGCAAGTCAGACAATGATTCCGATTATCGGGGTTTGTCTTGGTGAAAAGGACTATGACGGTGTGCGCTATGCATTCCGCAGAGCCGCAAGGGTGCTTGCTGTTTCAAGCGTTGTAATTATGCTTTTCATCTGTATTGAGCCTGAACCGATAATTAAATTTTTCGGAATTACTTCACCCACAGACATTGCAAACACAGTTCCGGCAATGAGAATCAACGCATTGTCATTCCCCGGACTTTCATTCTCGTTTTTGTTGCTTTACTACTATATGGCAACGCAGAAAAGAGCTATTTCTACTGCAATTTCAATCATCAACGGAATCGTCATACTCATTCCGTCAGCTTTAATTCTCGGCAAATTTTTCGGCATCATGGGCGTATGGTATTCACTCGTGGTTGCACAGGTGGGAACACTTGTAGTTGTGTATTTTATTGACCTTGCCGAAAAGAGAAAATCTGGTGGAAAGTATAAAAACTTTTACCTTCTTGAAGAAACCGAGGACAACGAGCTTCTTGCCCTTTCGTTCAAAGGAACAAAAGAAAATGCGGCAGGCGTTTCGCTCTATCTCTCCTCTTTTCTTTCAAAAAACGGAATTGAAGAAAGCCGTGCAAACAGGATTGCAGTTGCCGTTGAAGAAATGGCGGCAAACTGCGCCGAAAGAATGGAAGGCAAAAAGAAATTTGCAGACATCGACATCAGAATTTTTGCCGATAAAAACGAAACAATAATTTCCGTTCGTGACAACGGTGATGAATTTGATCCGCTCAATGACGACAAGGAATTTGAGATGAGTCCTCTCACAGTTGTGAAGGCGATTTCGGATAAGGTTGAATATTCAAGGGTGCTTGGTTTCAACCGCACAATAATTAAACTTTAACAAACGGAGTTGAATATTATGAGTAATTTAATCAACTTGCTTGATACATACAAAGGTGAAAAGCGAGAGCTTTATCCGCTTACGCCGAGCCAGATGGGTGTTTATCTTTCGTGTATGCACAACCCAAAAGGCACAATGTACAACATTCCCTGCACCTATGTTTTTGACAAGGGCAGTCTTGATACCGACAGACTGATAAATGCAGTAAGAAAAACTGTTGACAATCACCCTGTTATGAAAATTTTTATTGACAGTTCAACAGGAAGTCCGATGATGAAACCTCGTGACAGCGTTAAATTTGACATTCCTGTCGTACAGGTTAACAATCTTGAACAGGCGGGCAAAGATTTTGTTAAGCCGTTTGACCTTGAAAAAGACATTCTGTTCAGATTTGCGGTTTTTGAATGCGGTGACAAATCTATGTTTGCAATGGACCTTCACCACATAATCTCGGACGGCACATCTGTTTCGGTTATCTGCAATGATATTGCGCTTGCATATGACGGGAAAGAGCTTGAACCCGAAAAGTTTTCTCAGCTTGATCTTTCTGTTTTTGAGGAAAAGCTTGAAGAAACCGAGGAATATCAAAAATCAAAGAACTACTATGACAGCATTTTTTCGGCTGTTGAATCGAAGTCGGAAATAACGGAGGATTTTGCAGAGAATTCAGAGGTTGAGGATAAACCGAACGGTTCTTTTGAATTATCCACGAACGGCAAATTCTCCGTTGAGGATGTTCGCAATTTTGCCTTAGCAAACCAAATTACACCGTACACTGTTTTCCTCGGTGCATATGAATACGCAGTTGCAAAGTTTACAAATCAGAGCGAAACAACGGTTTGCACGGTTACTCACGGAAGATTTAACAAGCGACTTAAAAACACAGTCGGCATGATGGTTCGCACACTTCCGATTCATGCAAACATTGATGAAGAAGATACCGTTTCCGACTATCTTAAAAAGGTTCGTAAAAGCATAAAGGAAACAGTTGCAAACGACTGGTTTCCGTTTATGAAACTTGCGTCCGACTATGACCTCTCTGCCGACATTATGCTTGCCTATCAGGCTGACATATTCAACACCTTTAAAATAGGCGGTCAGTCCCTTAAACTGAAACTTGTTCCGTTAAAAAGTGCCATTTCAAAATTGAATGTTATGGTATTTGAATCAGAAACAGATTTTGAATTGCGTTTTGAATACAGAAACGATTTATTTAAAGAGGAAACTATTCGTTCGTTTGCCGACAGCTTTTTAAAGATTGTTGAGCAGTTTCTTAAAAAATCCAAGCTCTGCGAAATTGAGCTTGTAAACGAAAATCAGCTTGCAGAGCTTGATAACTTCAACAAAACGGAATTTCCGTTTGACGACAGCAAAACCGTTGTTGATTTGTTTGAGGAGCAATGCAAAAAAACTCCCGACAAAACAGCGGTTGTATATAAAGAAAAGAAGTTCACCTACGCTGAAATTGATGAGATTACAAACCGAATTGCAGGTTATGTTCACTCAAAAGGTATCGGTAAAGAAGAGGTTGTTTCAATTCTGATTCCGAGATGCGAATATATGCCGATTGCGTCAATCGGTGTGCTGAAATCAGGTGCGGCATATCAACCGCTTGATCCGTCATATCCGCCCGAAAGACTTCAGTTTATGATTAAGGACGCAAACGCAAAGCTGCTTATTGCGGACGAAAATCTGCTTGAGCTTTTGCCCGATTACAGCGGTGATATTCTTCTTACAAAGAATATTCCGAATCTTCCGAAATCGGATGCCGAAATAACAAAACCGTCCCCCGATGATTTGTTTATACTTATCTATACATCGGGTTCAACAGGCACTCCAAAGGGTGCTATGCTTGAACATAGAAATGTGCGCTCATTCTGCGATTTTCATATCAGAAACTTTAACATTGACGAACACAGCGTTATTTCGGCATATGCAAGCTACGGTTTTGATGCCTGCCTCAGTGAAATGTATCCTGCACTTATCGGCGGTGCCGAGCTTCACATTATTGAGGAGGACATCAGACTTGACCTTGTAAGGCTGAACAGATATTTTGAAGAAAACGGAATTACTCACGCATTTATGACAACACAAGTTGCAAGACAGTTTGCAACCGAAATTGACAACCACTCGCTCAAATATCTTCTTACGGGCGGTGAACGGCTTGTTCCCCTTGAACCGCCAAAGAATTTTGAGCTCATAAACGGTTACGGTCCGACAGAATGTACGGTCTACATCACAACACAGCCCGTTGACAAGCTCTACCACAGAATTCCTGTCGGCAAGGCTCTTGACAATATCAAGCTTTATGTAACAGACAAATACAGCAGACGGCTTCCGACAGGGGCTTTGGGCGAGCTCTGTGTATCAGGTCAGCAGGTTTCAAGAGGTTATCTTAACCGTCCCGAACAGACTGCAAAAGCATACGAAAAGAACCCGTATTGCAATGAAAACGGTTACGAAAGGCTTTATCACACAGGCGACATTGTTCGCCTTACAGATGAGGGCAAGGTTGACTTTATCGGACGAAATGACGGTCAGGTTAAAATCAGAGGATTCCGCATTGAGCTTTCCGAGGTTGACAAGATTATCCGCAAATATGACGGCATTACAAACACAGCTGTAATCGCAAGAAAGCTTGATGGCGGCGGACAATGCATTAACGCATACATTGTTGCCGACAGAAAAATTGACATTCAAAAGCTCAACGAATTTATTCTTGAACACAAGCCGCCGTATATGGTACCCGCCGCTACGATGCAGATTGACAAAATTCCGCTCAATGTAAACGGCAAGGTTGACAAGCGCAAGCTTCCCGAAATCAAGGCAGAATCTTCAAAAAAGAAAAATTCCGCTCCGAGGGAACTAACATTCCTTGAAAAGAAAATTTCCGCAATTATCGAAAAGATTATCGGACACAGCGATTTTGATATTTCCGAAAATCTCATCAACGCAGGTATGACCTCGCTTTCGGTTATCAAGCTTGCAGTTGAGCTCAACAAGGCATTCGGCTTTGAGGCACAGGTTAAAAAGATGATGAAGGGCTGTTCGGTTCTTTCGATTGAGGACGAACTTCAGGAGTTTATGTTCAGCGGTACGGCAAATCCGCAAACTGTCAAAAAAGAAGAAAAGAAAGAACACAAGGCTCTCTATCCCCTTTCAAAAACTCAGCTCGGCGTGTATATTGACTGTATGAAAAATCCGTACAGCACACTTTACAATATTCCGTCAATTCTCACATTTTCAAAATCAGTCGATGCACAAAAGCTTGCCGACTGCGTTGTAAAGGTAATCAAGGCTCACCCATATATTATGACTCACCTTTCACTTGAAAACGATGATATTGAGCAGGCATATGTTGGCTCTGCAAAACCGAATGTTCCCGTTGAAAAGCTTACGGAAGAACAGCTTGAAGCCTACAAAAAGGATTTTGTAAAACCGCACAATCTTATGAAAGCACCGCTGTTCAGAATCTCGGTTGCAGAAACCGAAAAGGCGGTATATCTGCTTTCGGATTTCCACCACCTTATCTTTGACGGTGCGTCCGTTGCACTCTTCTTTGAACAGCTTAAAACGCTGTATGAGGGAGGTAATATTGAGCCTGAAAGCTACACCTACTTTGATTATGCAGAGAATGAAATTAAGGCTGAAAGCAGTGATGAATTTAGAAATGCTGAAAAGTTCTTCGACAATATGATGAAAAATTTTGAATCTGCAAGCGAAATCACGGCTGACCTCAGAGGTCATGCAGAGGACGGTGCTCTTGCATCTCAGGCAGTCCCCGTTGATATGGCAAGGGTTGAAAACTTCTGTTCACAGCACGGGATCACTCCCGCCCACCTTTTCCTTGCCGGCACATTCTACGCTGTTTCAAGATTTGTGAACAGCAGAAATGTTTACATCAGCACAATCAGCAACGGCAGAAGCGATATGCGGCTTACAAACTGCTTTGGTATGTTTGTAAAAACTCTTGCGCTCGGCATTGAAATTGAGGACATCACCTCACTTGAATTTGTTGAAAAAAGCAAAGCTGTTTTCATGGATTCAATAGAAAATGAAATTTACCCCTACGCACAGCTTTGTGCAAAATACGGCTATGCACCGAACATTATGTACGAATATCAGCTTGGTGTTGTTGATAACCTTGAAATTGACGGCAAAGCTGTTGCCTGTGATTACCTTGAAATGAATACTGCAAAGTTCAAAACAGCCGTTCACATTGAGGATTACAAGGGCAAGCCGAGCGTTGTGGTTCAGTACAATGACGCACTTTACAGCGGTGAACTTATGAGAACGCTTGCAAAATCCGTTCTCTGCGCTGTTGAACATATTATCGAAAATCCAAACGGCAAAATCAGAAAGGTTTCACTCCTTGACAACGCCGCAATTGCACAGCTTGAAAGCTTTAAGTCAACAGAAATTGCTCCCATTAAGACAAAACTTCTTCACAAAATGTTTGAGGAGCAGGTTGCAAAAACTCCCGACAGAATTGCACTTTCGGCTTGTGACGGCAAACTTACCTATAAAGAGCTTGACCGTCTTGCAAATATCACGGCAAACTCACTCATTGAAAAAGGTCTTGAAAAGGGTGGAAAGGTTCTTATTCTGCTTGAAAGAACCTCAAAATTCTTCACATCACTTTTCGGTATTCTCAAGGCAGGCGGTGCGTTTATTCCGTCATGTCCCGACTATCCGAAGGAGCGAATCGACAGTATTATTGAGGACAGTGACGCAGACTTTGTAATTACGGACGGCGAACTGCTTGGCGTATATGACCGCACGGTTGATGTTTCAAAACTTCTTTCGGGCAATAATGAAGAAAATCCGAATGTTAATGTACAGCCTGACGACCTTGCGTACCTCATCTACACATCGGGTTCAACAGGCAAGCCAAAGGGCGTTATGCTCTGCCACATCGGCATTGCAAACTACCTTGCATACAGCGACTCAAACATTCAGGTTAAGGAAGTTGTTGACAACTGTCACGCATACGGCTCTGTAACTACAATCAGCTTTGATATGTCGCTAAAGGAAACCATGCTGTCGCTCTGCAACGGTCTTACCCTCGTTTTTGCAAGTGAAGAACAGACGGTAAACCCGATGTTACTTGCAGAATTCTTTAAAGAAAACAATGTTGATGCGTTCAACTCTACACCGTCAAGACTTTTGCAGTATATGGAGCTTGACGAATTTGCGGAAGCAATGGCAAACTGCAAGGTTATTCTATCGGGCGGTGAAAAATATCCCGACAAGCTATTAAGGGTACTGCGTGAAAAGACGAACGCAACAATAATCAACACCTACGGTCCGACTGAAATCACGGTTTCTTCAAACGCAAAAAATCTTACGAATGCAGACGAAATTTCAATCGGCAGGCCGTTACGCAACTACACGGAATATATCGTTGACTCAGACAACAATCTCCTTCCAATCGGAGTTGTGGGTGAGCTTCTCATTCAGGGATGCGGTGTGGCGCTCGGCTATAATAAACTTCCCGAACAGACTGCAAAGGCATTCATCAAATTCAACGGTGAACGCACCTACCGCTCGGGCGACTATGCAAAATGGACGCCGGACGGCGATGTTATTATTCTCGGCAGAACAGACAATCAGGTTAAGCTGAGAGGATTAAGAATTGAACTCGGTGAAATTGAAAAGTGTCTGACCGCAGTTGACGGAATCAAGAGCGGAATTGCTCTCATCAGAAAGGTCGGCAAGGCTGACGCAATCTGCGTTTACTATACAGCTGACAGACAGATTGAGCCAAATGAAATTAAGTCCGAGCTTGCAAAATCTCTCACGGATTATATGGTTCCGAGCGCATATGTTCAGCTTGACAAAATGCCGCTCACACCAAACGGCAAGGTCAACACAAAGGTTCTTCCCGAACCTAAAAGCAACAAATCCGAAAGCGGTCGGTTGCCGAAGAATGAAATTGAAAAAACATTCTGCGACATCTTTGCAGAAATTCTTGAACTTGACAATGTTTTTGCAGACGATAACTTCTTTGACCTCGGCGGAACATCGCTTACAGCAACAAGAATTGTAATCTCCGCATCAAAGAAAAACATTGAGGTTGCATACAGCGACATTTTTGCAAATCCTACTCCGCAGACTCTTGCAAAATTTGTGAGCAAGGATGATTCAGCCGAAGACGACCTTGAAAATCTTTCGGACTACGATTATACAAATATCAATAAAGTTCTTGAAAAGAATAATATTGATACATTTAAAAACGGTGAGCTTCAAAAACTCGGCAATGTTCTTCTGACAGGCTCTGCCGGCTTCCTCGGAGTACACATTCTCTACGAACTTCTTCACAAGTATAACGGCAAGGTTTACTGCATGATTCGTGACAAGAACAATAATCCTGCCGAAAACAGAATGAACTCAATCTACTATTACTACTTTGAAGAAAGTCTGAAAGAAAGATATCCCGACAGAGTTACCGTTATCAGCGGTGATGTTACAAACCGTGAATCATTCGATAAATTTATTGACAGGGACATTAACACGGTCATCAACTGTGCCGCAAATGTTAAACACTTCTCAAAGGGTACAGACATTGAAGATGTAAACCTTTACGGTACTCTCAATGTACTTGACTTCTGCAAAAAGGCTAATGCAAGGCTTGTTCATGTGTCAACAATGAGCGTTGGCGGTATGTTTGTGGGTGAACAAGGTTCTGTTGACAAGCTCAAAGAAAATCAACTTTACTTTGGTCAGCATGAGGGTTCAAAGTACACCTTGTCAAAGTTCCTTGCGGAAAGGGCGATTCTTGAAGAGGTTTCAAAGGGCTTTAACGCAAAGATTATGCGTGTAGGCACACTTGCCGCAAGAAACAGCGACGGTGAATATCAGATTAATTTTACCACCAACACATTTATGGGCAGACTCAAATCTACGCTCCTTATCGGCAAATATCCGTATGAGGCAATGGAAATGCCGTTTGAGCTTTCTCCGATTGATTTTGTGGCAAAGGCAATTCTTCTGCTTGCACAGGCTCCGAAGGATTGCACCGTGTTCCACCCGTTCAACAACCATACTCTCATTATGGGCGACCTCTATACCGAGATGAACAAAATCGGACTTCACTCGGAAGGTGCAGAGTATGAGGAATATATGATTGCACTTGACAGAGCCGAGCAGGATCCCGAAAAAGCAAAGATTCTTTCGAGTATGATTGCATATCAGAACATGGCTCACGGTCAAAAGACATTTACAGTCGGCAAGAGCAACACATACACAATGCAGGTTCTTTACAGAATGGGATTTGTGTGGCCCGTTACCTCGCTTGACTATATGAAACGATTCATCAACGCATTAAGAGGTCTTGGCTTCTTCGATTAATAATACAACATCAAGTCATAATAAAAGGCAAAACAGCGGACATTCCGAATTAATGGATTGTCCGCTGTTTTTATATTTTATAATAACGGCAAGCACAAAAAGCACCGCCCCTGCTCTGCAAAAAACAGAACAAGGACGGTAAAGTTAAATGCTTGTCAAATTATGCACTTACTGTCAAATTAATAAACAAGATTTAATAATAATCTCTGCCTATATTTTAAATATTCAAAGTCGAAAATAAATATACCTTGGAGTAAAAGAGCGGTTTTTGGGAGTGAAAGGAACACTGCATACAATATCCTGAAAATAATATAATAAATTTCAGCAACGGCAATGCCATATATTGACAATAAGGTGCAGAAACATTATAATTTATTGTGTAAAAACATTAAAATGAACAGGAGTAAAAGTGCGATTTTCGGGAGTAAAATTACTTTGCAAATAAAAAGCAATCAAACGATTGCCTTTTATTTTTCAGGCATCAGAGCCAACCGAAAAACCATTTGAAAATTGTACCAAACACTTTTTGCTCCCCCCTTTATTCTATTGTATGGGATTACAATAGCAAACAAAAAAGGCAATATAAATACAGTTTGGAGCAAGATACTCTGTTTTGGGAGTAAGAGGGTGAAAATATGTTTGCGGCTTTGTGTGATGACGATAAATACATAATCGAAGAGCTAAAAAAGCTGCTTTTGACATACGCAAAGAAAAATCGTATAATTATTGATATTGACGAATTTGAAAGCGGTGAAAAGCTTTTGAATTCCGAGAATAATTACGATATAATAGTGCTTGATTTTCAGCTTGGCAATACGGACGGACTGACTGTTGCAAAGGAACTCAGAAAACGCAATGTGATTTCCTGCATAATTTTTCTGACATCTTATCCCAACTTTATGATTGATGCGTTTGAAGTGAACACATTCAGATTTCTTTTGAAACCGATTGACAAATCAAAATTTTTCAAGGCAATTGACGACTATGTAAAAATTGTAGATGCTAATTATCCGATAACTCTTATTCAAAATAAGGAATTGAAAAAAATTAACTCAAATGAAATCTGCTTTATTGAGGCAGACGGAAAATACTCAAACATTCATTTAAACACAAAGGTTATGCACTGTTCAAAAACTCTTTCGGGAGTTACAAATCTTCTCCCAAAGTATTGTTTTGTAAAAACTCATCGTTCTTTCGTGGTAAATCTTCACTATATAAAATCATACTCATCGGATACGGTATATCTGAGCAACGGAGAGGTGGCTTATCTCAGTAAAAATTATCAAAAATCCTTTCGGACATCATATATGAATTTTCTTGAAAAAAATTATGTGAGGTTATAATTTATGTTATTTTACAGCTATGCGGAGCTTGTAATCGGACTTGTTGCGGTATTTTATTTTACATCAAAAATATTTTCAATTATCAAGTATAAAATATATTTTGCCCTGTCTTTAATTTTTATAATATTAACCGCTTCGGTTACTTGTTTTTTAAAAAATGAAGAACAATATGTAATCCTGCCGGTTTTGCATTTTATTGCATTAATATTTCTTCCTGTTTTACTCGGACACGACAGAAAGATAATGTTAATATTCTCTTCCTTGTTTTTTTCCGGATTGACATTTTTTATTTATTCCATAGATCAATTATTATGTTCAATTTTACATATAGAGTTAAACTCTCAAAGCTCTGCCACCTTTGAACTTATTTCAAATCTGATTGTTTTCGAAATATTTGTACTCCTGTCAAGTCCGCTGAAAATCAAGACAAAGCTTGTGGTTGAGTCAATTACCAAACCGACAATAATTATGATATTGATTTTTCTGTATCTCGGCGGAAGTATGGCGACTTTCGGCACATACTACATAATTCCGTCATCTGATTACAGAACGATTGCACTCAAAATTCTGACCCTGATTGTGTCGGTTGTATTCTCATTTTCGATTCCTATTCTTTTGTACAATCAGATAAAAAAGAGTCAGTATATGCACGAAAATGACATTTACGAACGCCAGCTGAACGCACAGATTAACTACTACAAAAGCATTACAACTTCGGGTTATGAACTGCGAAAAATAAGGCACGATTACAACGATCTTTCTATCGGATTAAAATCGCTTATCAACAGTCGGAAATATGATGAGGTTATCCCTCTCCTGCAAAAATATGACAGCGAGATTATAAGCTCATTTCAGATTTTGTACAACACGGGCAATGATCTGACCGATGCGATTTTAAGCGATAAGCAGAAAAATGCAGATGAAAATATTAAAATCACATTTGAGGGTTCGCTTGCAAATGTGCCTGCCGACAACCTTGAAATCTGCGTTTTGTTTAACAATATGATTGACATTGCGTTTGAAAATGTAAAGGAATTTTGCGGTAACGGAAAACAAATTATCGCCTTAAAAGCGGAAACAAGGGCAGGTTTTCTCTTTTGCAGTATAAGCTTTCCGATTGAGAATGAAATAAAAAAGGCACAGAACAATGTTCTGCACCACAATTTTGCGTATAAAACTTTGAAAAATCTTGCCGAAAAAAACGGCGGTAAAATTGAAACAAGCCTGTCGGATAACAGGCTTGCAATAACAACAGGATGGGTAATTAACAGTATCGGTTAATTCTTTTTAGGAATAAATATTTTGGACATATCAGTCTTTTCAATTTTGAGAAGGCTGATTTTTTTATCTATGCCGCCTGCGTAACCCGTAAGATTTCCGTTTGTTCCCACAACACGGTGACACGGCACAATTATCGAAACGGGGTTGTGTCCCACAGCACCGCCGACTGCCTGTGCAGACATTCTCGAAATGCCACGCTGTTTTGCCATAATTTTTGCAATATCGCCATAGGTCATAACTGAGCCGTAGGGAATTGTCAGGAGAATATCCCACACAGCCTTGCGAAATTCTGAGCCGTCAAGCGAAAGTTTGGGCGTAAAATCGGGTTCGTTGCCCGAAAAATATATATCAAGCCACTCTTTGGTCTGTTCAAACACGGGAAGAAGCTTATCCTCGGTTTCACCTTTTACGGTTGACGCAAAGTACTTTTGTCCGTCAAACCACAAACCGCAAAGGCTCTCACCGTCAGATGCCATAGTAATATTCCCGATCGGAGAATTGTAATAACCGTTAAAAAACATAATCTCACCCCACCTAATTGTACCGTTAAAGGCAGTTTTTGGCAAGAAAAAATCGGCACGAAAATCGTGCCGACTTTGGTTACAGATTCATTTCTGAAAGTTCTTTTGCGGTTGCATCAACAAGTTTTTCACACTTTTTTGTGTTTTCGCTGATCATTCCGCCAACGCTGAAAAGCCCGCCTGTGATTGAATCCAATGCCGCATTTTTGGCTACATTGTCCATACCCGCCTGAGTGGACTTTTGAATTGAGAATTTCTGCGTTTCCTTGCCGAAACCGCTCTTCATAATCCAAACCTGATTCTGACTGTCGAGAGCGGGAAATGTTATTACGGTAGCCATTCCATGCTTTGTAAGTGACGGAGTTCCTGCCGTAAACTCTTTGTCTTTGATTGCATCAAAAAAGCTCTCAATCGTATAAGAATTTTGTGTCTTAATGTTTTTGGTTTTAACTCCGAATGCCATAGTAACTTCCTTTCAGATTAGTTAGCGCCCCAGACATTTCCGTTTTTGTCCGTGAATTTGCCTGTAAGAACCATAATAAAATCAACAAGCCAACCGATACCGAAAACACCGCAAGTTAAAAGCCAGATGATACCTGTTCCGATTTTGCCTGTCATAAATCTGTGAACACCGAGTTCACCGAGAAAAAATGTGATTAGTACCGCCGCTGTTTTGCTCATTTGTAAGCACTCCTTAAAATTTATTTGTTGAGTACACTATACAGAATAAAAATTATAAATGCAACAATTTGGCAGCAAGGTCAGTTTTTCGGCAAGAAAGTCATAAAATCACAAAGGACATTGCCAAATGACAATGCCCTCTGCGAATGAGTTAAAATGAATAAACCTGTTATCTGTTTTGAATTGCAATTTTTCTGTAGGTATCGAACTTAACCCACTTTGCAAAGAAATCCACATCGTTGATGCTTTTAAGATTTGAATACTCGGAAAGAAACTGCTGAATTTTTTCGTTGCTGTCGGCAAGAACCTCGAAGCCTCTGCCGTTTACAACAGGAACACCGCCGTAGCTGTACTCCGATGTCGGAACGATATCGATAATCTTGCGGTCACGAACCTTTACGGCAACGCTGTCACGAAGAACTATAATATCAAAGCTGTCGGGATACTTATAACTTTCGCCCTCAACAGGGATTGTGTCCCCCTTTGTATAGGTTTCCTTAACAGGCTGATATTTGAGAACATTAAGGCTTGAAGTGTCGTAGAAAAACTCTTCAAAAATATCACCTCTTGCCTCAAGTGAGCCGAGTACAAATGACGCCTTTTTTGCATCATCGGCTTTTTCTTCAACCGAATCAACAACACCGCAGGCTGATGTCATATTTGACACACGGTCAATCAAAATAAGCTCACCGAGTGTTTTATGCTTTGAGAAAAGGTCAACCGCAATCGGCTCTGCAAGCAGAATTGTGCAGACTGCGATTCCGTTCTTTGTGAGTGAATCGGCAGGAATATGCTCGCCTGTGTTCACATCAACAGCGTACTTGATTTCGGAAACAATACCCGAAATAGTCTTTGTGCCGAGCTTTACAAGGTAATCCTTGCCGGCTGTAAGCTGTTCGTCATCCATCCAGAGAATTGACGCTGTAAGCTCCTGATAGGACGCAAGATTTGTGTCCTTTGTAATTACACAGCCACGGGATACATCAACTTCCTTGTCAAGTGTGATTGTAACGGGCTGTCCCTTGAAAGCGGTTTTAACATCCTTATCTGTCATAAGAATCTGCTTTACATGAGCCTTTTCATTGCTCGGGAGTGTTACGATTTCATCGCCTATGCTGATACTGCCCGACTCAATCTGTCCCTGAAAGCCTCTGAATGTGTGGTCGGGACGGCAAACTCTCTGAACAGGAAGATAGAATCCTTCTTCCTCCTCCGAGGAATCAACATCAACAGTTTCGAGATACTGAAGGAGCGGAACACCGTTGTACCACGGAATGTTTTCGGACTTTACGGTAACATTGTCGCCCTCTGTTGCGGAAAGCGGAATGATGTAGATATCGTCAAGTAAAAGCTCGTTTTTTAGTTCTTCAATCTGCTTTACGATTTCGTCAAAGCGTGACTTGCTGTACTTTACCAAATCCATCTTATTAACGGCAAAGACAAAATGTCTTATACCCATAAGCTTACAGATTCTTGCGTGCCGTCTTGTCTGAACAAGAACGCCCTGTGATGCGTCAATGAGGATAACTGCGAGGTCTGCAAAAGATGCACCTACAGCCATGTTTCTTGTATATTCCTCGTGACCGGGTGTGTCGGCAACGATAAAACTGCGGTTGTCGGTTGTGAAGTAGCGATAAGCAACATCAATTGTGATGCCCTGCTCACGCTCAGCCATAAGACCGTCAAGCAAAAGCGAATAGTCAATGTCACCGCTGCGACTGCCGACCTTACTGTCAAGCTCAAGAGCCTTTTCCTGATCGGCATAAATAAGCTTTGCGTCATAAAGTATGTGACCTATGAGTGTTGATTTACCGTCATCAACACTGCCGCAGGTAATAAATTTAAGTAAACCTTTCATCAGAAGTAACCCTCCCTTTTTCTGCGTTCCATACTGCCCTGTGCCTCGTTGTCAATTACTCTGGAGGTACGCTCCGAAGAAACGGAGCTGAGGGTTTCGTCAATAATTTCATCAAGAGTTGTTGCAGTTGACTCTATGCCGCCTGTAAGAGGATAACAGCCGAGTGTTCTGAAACGAACCGATTTCAATTCGGGTACTTCTCCCTCTTTGAGCGGAAAACGATCGTCATCAACCATAATAATATTGCCGTCACGGTAAACAACAGGTCTTTTTGCCGCAAAGTAAAGCGGAACGATGTCAATTTTTTCTCTCTGAATGTACTGCCATATGTCTTTTTCTGTCCAGTTGGAAATCGGGAACACACGAATGCTTTCGCCCTTATTGATTTTTGTGTTGTAAAGCTTCCACATCTCGGGGCGCTGGTTCTTAGGATCCCATGCCTGTGCTTTATTTCTGAAAGAGAAAATTCTTTCCTTGGCTCTTGACTTTTCCTCATCTCGTCTGCCGCCACCGAATGCCGCAGTAAAGCCGTATTTGTTGAGTGCCTGTTTGAGAGCCTGTGTTTTCATAATATCTGTGTAAGCCGCACCGTGATCAAACGGGTTGATACCTTTTTTAACACCTTCTTCATTGGTGTAAACGAGCATTTCAATTCCGAGCTTTTTTGCTGTGTCATCACGGAATTTTATCATATCCTTGAACTTCCATGTTGTGTCAATGTGGAGGAACGGGAACGGCGGTTTTTCGGGATAAAACGCCTTCATTGCAAGGTGGAGCATAACCGAGCTGTCCTTGCCTATTGAGTAGAGCATAACAGGCTTTTCGCACTCTGCCGCAACTTCTCTGATTATGTATATAGCTTCTGCTTCAAGCTCATCTAAATGTGAAAGCTGACTCATACCTTATCTCCTTTTCACGGAAATACTTACAAAGTGTTTCCTTAGTATTTGTTTGATTCTTTTTGATTTATATCAATCTTAATGACCTCGCCATGCGGTTTTTCAATTAACCACGAGAGGATATCTCCGTTCTTTTCGGTGTGAACCTTACTGCCCATACCGCCGATATCGGAACCGAGGAAAAAGCTGATTGCATATGCGGGACATTCTTTTATGCAGGAGGTGCAGCCCCAGCAATCCTTGGGATATTTGATGTACGCTTTGCCGTTTTCGTCAGTCTTGATAAGACTTCCGGGGCAGACATTGCGACACCTTTTGCAGCCTATGCACTTGGACTTGTTAATTACTATGCTCATACTTTTCACCTCCCGTTACAAGGTCACGAATAATAATTTTTATCTCGCCGTTTTCAAGACGGGAATTAACATACTTGTTAAAGTTCCTGTCGTCCTTTTCGGGATAGTCAAGGTTTTCGGCAAAGCTGTGCCAGCGTGTTTCCTTTCTCGCTCTGAGGTGAGCAATTACGCTTTTGCAGACCGTAAGCCTTTCTTTAAGCTCGCAGATATACATAAGCTCCTGAAAATCTTCTGCGTAGAGGTCATCTGTGAGCGTTTCAAGCTGTCTGATTTTGCAGTCGGCAATGTCAAGCTGTTTTTCGTTGAAACGGTAGTTTGTTTTTATACCGCCTGCGTAGCTGTCCATAACTGTCTGCATTGCCTCTTCAAGCTGTTCCGTGGTGTAGAGTGAATGGCGGTCTGTGAGATATTTCTCGGTTTCCCTGAGGTGATAATTTGTATCTTCATCGCTGATTTTCCCAAAGCTTTCTTTGCTGTCAATATACTTAACTGCCGAAAGCCCTGCAATTTCACCCTCTGCAAGAGCGCCCGTAACATACTTCTGCGGACAACCGCCTGCAACATCACCGCCTGCAAAAAGTCCTTCAATTGTGGTTGCACGGTCTGTGTCAACCCAGTAACCGCTTGCCGTGTGACCGCCTACGATATACGGCTCTGTTCCCTCAATTTCAACATTCTGCCGTGAAGGATTTCTTCCGCTTTCAATCCACTTGATTGTCTGCGAAGGTGCCATATTGAGATAGGCTTTTAAAAGTGATTCGTCCTGCTCGGCTGTGATTCCCTCTGTTCTGAGGTAGCAGGGACCTCTGCCCTCCTGATTTTCATTTACCGTACCGTAAACTCTTTCGGAGGTTGTAAGTCCGTACTTTGTTTCATAAACCTCGCCGAGTGAATTAATCTGCTTTGCGCCGACACCCTGTGCAAGTGTTCCCGTGGGAGCGATTGTGTCCTTGCATCTGAGTGCGATAAAACGCATTTCAAAGGTTGTCATCTCTGCCCCGGCTCTGATTCCCATTGCGTAGCCTGCACCTGTATTAAAGGGCGGATACCACATCTTATGGCGGGAAAATCCTGGGTTGTTCGGCTTGTAAAGTCCTGCCGCACCGCCTGTGGCAATTATGACAGCCTTTGCTTCGATTGTGTAGAAAATTCCGCTTTCAATGCCGAATCCGAATGCACCGTTGATTTTGTTGTCCTTTACCGAGTAATCAAAAATATTAACACGGTTGAGAACCGTTACATTCTTTGCCTTTTCGACTGCGTCCGCAAGAATCGGCTTTATGTTTTCACCGTTGATTTTAAGGTTTCGGTTGCCTCGTGTAACATACTTTCCGTTCTCGTCCTTTAAAATTACAAGACCGAGTTTTTCAAGCCTGTCGGTTACTTCGTTGAGCTTTTCGGACATGGTAAGGAGCAAATCCTCTCTGACAATCCCGTCAGCGTCCTTTTTAGCGTAGTCAACATAGTCCTGCGGTTTTCTGCCCTCAACGATGTATGCGTTAAGAGCATTTACACCTGCGGCAAGACAACCGCTTCTTTTGATGTGTGCTTTTTCACAGATAAGAACCTTTTTGTCCGAATTTTCGGAAATGGTCAGAGCCGCATAACATCCTGCCGTTCCGCCGCCTATAATGAGGACATCGGTGCTTATTTTTTCTGTTTCCATAGGATTTCACTCCCTTGCCGTTATTGTTTTTCGTCAAGATATTTTTCTGCCGAAATCACACAGTTTGCACCGTCCGAAACGGCTGTAACGACCTGACGAAGTGCTTTTGTTCTGATGTCACCGCCTGCAAAAATACCGTCTGCGGAGGTTTTTCCGCTTTCATCGGCAATAATGTAACCGTCCTTGTCGGTTTTGACAAGATTTGCAAGAGGTTTTGTATCGGGAACACTTCCGACTGCAACGAAAACACCGTTGCAATCAAGCTGTTTTTCTTCTCCGTTTTGTAAAAGTGTGACCGAAGTCACCTTTGTATCTCCGTTAATTTCAGATACCGTTGCATTTGTAAGAGCTTCAATATTTTCCGTGGCAAACACCCTGTTCTGCAAGGCTCTGCCTGCTCTGAAGGAATCCCTTCTGTGAACGAGATAAACCTTTTTGCAGAATCTTGAAAGCAGAAGTGCGTCACCCAAAGCAGTGTCACCGCCGCCTGTTACCACGGTAATTTTATCCTTATAGAAAGCCGCATCACACACCGCACAATATGAAACTCCGTTACCCGAAAATTCCTTTTCGCCTTTTACACCAAGCTTTCTGCGCTGTGTTCCTGCCGCATAGATTACGGTTTTTGTTTCAAGACTTTCACCGCCGTCAATGTTTACGGAGAAGTTACCGTTAACTCTTTCAACCTCGGTAACCTCTCCCTCAACAAATTCAGCACCGAGTTTTTCGGCGTGAGTTCTGAACTTTTCTCCGAGGTCAAAGCCCGTTTCACCGTAAAGTCCGGGGTAATTATCTACTCTCTCGCTCTCGGCAATCTGTCCCGTACCCATAAATTCTTTTTCAACCACAACCGCTTTAAGGTTTTCACGCTGTGCATAAATTGCGGCTGAAAGTCCTGCGGGACCGCTGCCGATAATCACGATGTCGTACATAATCTCCCTCCTTTACTCTATAACAAGTTCTTCCTTTTCTGCTGTATCTCCCGTAATTTTGAATGAATTGAGAACGGGGTTTTCTCTGTCCATAAGCGAAAGAATCATATAGCTTGCCTTGCTGTCAAAGGCAAGTCTTTTGTCCTCTTCAGACGGTCTTGACGGCGATTCGGGATGTGAATGCCAGTTGCCGAGAGGAACAAATCCGTTCTTTCTCATATCCTTGATTGCCTCAAGCTGTTCCTTTGGATCAAGCGAAAAATGTTCGTTTGAGTGGTCGATATTTGTAAGGAGATAAACCCTTTTAATCTCCTTGTCACCACCCTCAACCGTTCCTGCAATAAGACCGCAAGCCTCATCGGGAAGCTCCTTTACAGCGTGAGCAAGTATTTTTTCAAAGTCGCTTTTTGTAAGTTTTATCATAAATGAACACCGTCACATTCTGCCTGTTCGTAGTCGATAAGCTCTGTGATTGTCGGGTGGTCACCGCAGACTGCGCAATTGTGTGTGTCACTCGGAAGTTTCACCTTGCGAAATTCCATTTTAAGTGCGTCATATGTAAGAAGATAGCCCGTAAGCAACTCGCCCTGACCGATGATGTACTTGATTGCTTCCATTGCCTGCAGGCTGCCGATTACACCGCCCATTGCACCGATAACACCTGCCTGCTTACAGGTTGGAACTGCATCCTTTGGCGGAGGGTTCTTGAATACACAACGGTAACAAGGACCTTCACCCGGCACATAGGTCATAAGCTGACCTTTAAATCTGATGATTCCGGCGTGTGAGAAAGGCTTTTTAGCCATTACACAGGCATCGTTGATAAGGAACTTTGCCGGAAAGTTATCAGTACCGTCAATGATGAAGTCATACTCCTTTACAAGGTCAAGTATGTTTTCGCTTGTAACAAATGTGTGGTATGTCTTTACGGTAACATCGGGGTTGATAGCCTCCATTGTTTCCTTTGCCGACTCAACCTTCGGCTTGCCGATATCCTGTGTTGAGTGGATAATCTGTCTTTGAAGATTTGAGAGGTCAACCTCGTCTGCATCTGCAATTCCGATTGTACCTACACCTGCGGCGGCAAGATACATTGCGGCAGGAGCGCCGAGTCCGCCTGCACCGATAATGAGAACCTTTGCATTAAGGAGCTTTTTCTGTCCCTTTGCGCCGACCTCTTTAAGAATAATGTGTCTTGAATATCTTTCAAGCTGTTCGTTTGAAAATGCCATTACTGACCGCCTCCCATAAAGTAAAGGAACTCTACAACATCGCCGTCCTTTAAGGTTGTTTCTTCAAATGTACCGCTCTTAACAAATTCGTCATTGATTGTAACGGTTACATACTCGGGTGTTTCAACATTCTCATCAATAATGAGCTGTGCTACCGTAAGATTGTCTGCAACTTCCTTTTTGTTTCCTGCAACTGTGATTGTCATAACGATTACTCCTTAATAAGTTTTTCTGTCACTTCGATTATTTCTGATTTTTTGACCGCACCTCTGAGTCTTTCTTTCTCTTCACCGTTTTTGAAGAAAACGAGTGTGGGGGCAGCCTGTACTTCATATTCCGATGCAATCTCGGAATCAAAATTAACATTTATCTTTGCAATTTTCAGCTTGCCCTCATACTCTTTTTCAAGCTCAAAAAGGACGGGTGAAAGTCTTTTGCAAGGGATACAGCTGTCAGAATAAAAATCCGCAAGCACGAGTGTATCGGCTGAAAAAACTTCGCTCTGAAAATTGTCTTTGCTTACTCTCTGCGGCATTTAATCACCAACCTTTTCAACAATCAGGTCATATGTGCCGTCCTCGTTGTCAATGAGCTTGAGAATTTTGTGTCCCTCTTCCTTGATACTTCTCGGAACATTCTGAACAGGCTCGCCGTCATTCATTTTGATTGAAAGGATCTGACCTTCGTCAAGTTCTTCAAGGGCAACCTTTGCCTTTACAAAAGTTGTCGGGCATACCACATCGGTAATATCTACTGTATCGTCAATTACAAAATCAGCCATTGTAAACCTCCAAAATTCTCTGTTCAAATTTTTCTCTGCCTACTCTGTCGATTGTAAACTTAAATCGTTCGCTCGGCTTTGCGTTTTCTGCAAAGAAGTTAAGAGCGGCATCACAGATTTCCATAAGTTTTTCTTTATTTTCAATAAACGGAATAATTGTTTCGCCCTTGTTGATTGAGTTGCCGAAAAGTCCGCCGAATGAAACAATGTAGCCGTGAATTGTGTCCCACGCATCTGTCGGGCAAGCCTTGAAACATCTGCCGCAGTAGTTACACTTTGAATTGTCAACGGAAATTTTTCCGTCCTCAAGAGTGATTGCGCCCTGACGGCACGCCTTTACGCAGACTCCGCAGCCGATACAAGCGTCCTCTTTCCATGAAACCTTAATTCCGCCCTTGATACCGACATCGTTTTCCTCGGCTTTAAGGCAGTTGTTCTGACAGCCTGTTATGCCGAACTTGAACTTGTGCGGAAGTTCCTTTGCAAAATATCTGTCGTCAAGCTCCTTTGCAAGAGCGTATGTATCAATACAACCGCTGGGACAGATTGCCTCACCCTGACAGGCTGTAATTGTTCTTACTCTCGGACCGCAAACGCCCGGCTCAACATCGCCCTCGGCAAGTGCGTCCTTAACTGCCTCAACATCATCAAGCTTTACAAAAGGAATTTCAACACTTTGTCTTGATGTGAGATGAACATAACCGTCACCGTAGTTTTCCGAAACCTCGGCAATTTTCGCAAGCTGTTTAGCTGTGAGGTTGCCGCCTACAACTCTGAGCCTGAGCGAAAAATTATTTTTCTGTTTTTGACGCATAAAGCCGCCCTTTTTAAGCGTAGCATAATCAACTGCCATTTCTCTTACTCCTCCGATTCATTCACATTTATACTGTCTACAGCCTGTTTGAAGTCAGACTTTAAATCCTCAATATCTTCAATGCCGACGCTGATTCTTATTGTATCATCAAACACGCCTGCGTTTCTTTTTTGTTCTTCTGTTCCGTGAGCGTAAATTGTGCTTGACGGATGAATTACAAGTGTTCTTGTGTCGCCTATATTTGTTGCATTTGTTGCATATTTTAAATTGTTGAGAAGCTTAAACGCTCTTTCTTTACTTCCTGCCCTGATTGTGAGGATTGCACCGCCTTTTCCCTTCAACAGCTTTTGACAAAGACTGTGATATGGAGAAGCTTCAAGAGCGGGATAGTTGACTTCGATTCCGTCCTGTGTTTCAAAGAACTTTGCAAGCTCAAGAGCGTTGTAACAAAGACGCTCCATACGAAGTCCGAGCGTTTCAAGTCCGACAGAGTTCATAAAAGCATTAAACGGTGCAAGGCAACAGCCTATGTTTCGCCAGATACCGTTTCTCAGCTTTGCAACATATGCAAGCCGACCGAATTTTTTGTACTCTGCAAGACCTTTGTATCTTTCCGTATTCCATTCAAAATTGCCGCTGTCAACGATTATTCCGCTGATTGAATTTCCGCCGCCGTTAATGTACTTTGACGAGGAATGAACAACGATATCGGCACCGTGTTCAAACGGCTGAATAAGATACGGAGTTGCCGTTGTGCTGTCGATAATGAGCGGAACACCGTGTGAATGAACAAGCTCTGATACAGCGTCAAGATCGGCAATTTCAAGTCCGGGATTGCCGATAAGCTCGGCAAAGACTGCTTTTGTTTTTTTGTTTATGAGCGGTTCAATCTCCTCGGCTGTCACCTTGTTGACATATCGTGTAACAATTCCGAAAGGCTCAAGATCTCCAAACAAATCAATTGTTCCGCCAAAAAGACCTGCGCTTGCGATTACTTCGTCACCTGATTCAAGAATGTTCAGAAGTGCCATCGTAACGGCTGCCATACCTGACGAACACGCAACCGCACCGACACCGTTTTCAATGGAAGCAATTCTGTTCTCAAAAGATGTTACCGTGGGATTGCCTATTCGAGAGTAGGCGTAGCCGGGAGCTCTGTTGTTGAACACCTTTTCAAGCTGTTCGGCAGAGCTGTGCGAAAATGCACTGACCTGATAAATGGGAGTTAAGGTTGAGCCAAAAACCTTTTCACCGTTAAAACCCTTGTGAAGTAATGCGGTGTTAAACTCCATAATATCACCAACCCCTTAATTTCATACAATCAACCCTTTTGTGTAAGACCGTCGTAAGAATTTGTCTGACGGCTTCGATTGATATAGGTAGATTATACTCCATTAATCATAGTATTTCAATAGGTTTAATAAGATTTTACCTCTTGCACAATTTTTCTTTAAAATTTGCCGTAATTCCATTATTTCCTACAATGCATATTTGTTTAGTAGGTATTGATTTTTAAGTTAAAAACTGTTACCATTATTATATACTCTTTCAGCAAACAAAACGCACGGAAAGGAGATGCTAAAATTGAAGATTTCAACAAAGGTGGAATTCGGAATCATCGCTGTTATTGACATTGCGTCACACTCACTAAACGGCAATGCGGTAACAACTCCCGAAATTGCCAAACGGCAAAATATATCTAAAAAGTATCTTGAACAGATTCTCTCGTCACTCAGCTCGGCAGGACTTGTGCGAGGTCAAAAGGGTTCAAACGGCGGTTATGTTATTGCAAAAAACCTTAAAGAGATTACATTCAAGGATATCATAAACGCACTTGACGCAAATGTTCTGAGCAATGTTTATTTTAACACTCGGGGCGATGATGATGTTATGATAAGACTTATCGACAACAGTCTTTGGTCGAAGATGTCGTCATATCTTCAGGAATATGCCGAAAGCATTACACTTGCACAGCTTTGCGATGAGTATATCAAAAACAATGAAATTGAACACAACATTCCGATGTACTACATCTGATAGATTACAAACAAAAAGCCACCGATTTTTATGTCGGTGGCTTTTCTTGTTTTTATCGGATTTTATTTAAAGCTTTCAATAACCTGACAGGTTTTTTCAATGTCATCTTCCGTGTGTGCAAATGAAACAAACATCGCTTCAAACTGTGACGGTGCGGCATAGATGCCGTTTTCAAGCAGATGATTGTAATACTCGGCATATCTCTTTGTATCGGCTGTGGTTGCGGTGTCATAGTCAACAACCTTTTTGTCGGTAAAAAATGCCGTCATAATCGAACCCACACGGTTCACATTAAGTCCTGCGTTCTTCATTGCATTTTCAATCTTTGCAGACTTGCGTTCAAGCTCGGGATATATCGAATCTTTATTTTTTTCAAGAATTTTAAGCGTTGCAATGCCTGCACTTACCGCTACCGGATTTCCTGAAAGTGTGCCTGCCTGATAAACAGAACCGAGAGGAGCAACACACTCCATAATCTCTTTTCGACCTCCGTAAACCGCAAGCGGCATTCCGCCGCCGACAATTTTTCCAAGGGTTGTAAGGTCTGGTTTTACTCCGTAAAGCTTTTGAGCACCGCCGAGTGAAAGTCTGAATCCTGTGATTACTTCATCGAAAACAAGAAGCGAACCGTGCTTTTCAGTGATTTCACGCAAGAATTTTAAAAATCCTTTTTTGGGCGGAACAACACCCATATTTGCGGCACAAGGCTCAACGATTACACAGGCAATTTCATCACCGCAGTTATCAAAAAGCTGTTGTACGGATTCTTCATCATTATACTTTGCAAGGAGAGTTGTGTCTGTGTAGCCTTTCGGCACACCTGCGCTGTTCGGAATTGAGTTTGTCAGAAGTCCCGAACCGCCCTTTACAAGCAAGCCGTCGGAATGGCCGTGGTAACAGCCCTCGAATTTTACAATTTTATCCCTTTTTGTAAAGCCTCTTGCGGCACGGATTGCGCTCATAACCGCCTCTGTGCCTGAATTTACAAGTCTGAGCATTTCAATTGACGGCATATTTTTGCGGATAAGCTCGGCAAGTTCAATTTCTCCGCTGTGGCACGCACCGAATGTAAGTCCGTTCTGACAGGCAGAAGTCACGGCCTTGATAACATCAGGCTGTTTGTGACCGAGGATATTCGGTCCCCATGAGCAGATATAGTCAATGAACTCGTTTCCGTCAACATCATAAATTTTTGAACCCTCTGCACGGTCGATAAAAAGCGGAGTTCTTCCGACCGAACGGCACGCACGGACAGGGCTGTTCACACCGCCGGGCATAAAATCAAGCGCCTGTGTGTATAGCTTTTTGCTTTGAGTTGTATTCATAAAAGCACTTCCCTATTTGTAAAATTCGTCAATCCATTTTGCAACATCAATTGCGTGGTATGTGATGATAATATCCGCACCCGCCCTCTTGATTGCAATCATATTTTCGCACACAATTTTCTTTTCGTCAATCCAGCCTTTTTCGGCAGCCGCCTTGACCATTGCATATTCACCGCTTACATTATAGGCAACAAGAGGAAGGTCAAAGCGTTCGCTTGCGGCTTTTACGATATCGAGATATGCAAGTGCAGGCTTGACCATAACCATATCCGCACCCTCGTCAATATCGTCTGCAATTTCACGCAGAGCCTCTTTGCCGTTTGCGTAATCCATCTGATAGCTTTTTCTGTCGCCAAATTCGGGGGCGGATTCTGCGGCGTCACGGAACGGCGAATAGTAGCCTGAGGCAAATTTTGCGCTGTATGACATAATCGGAGTGTTGATAAGTCCGTTTTCGTCAAGTGCGTTTCTGATTGCAGACACTCTGCCGTCCATCATATCCGAAGGAGCGATGATATCCGCACCTGCTTTTGCAAGGCTGACAGCCATTTTAGAGAGGAGCGGAAGTGTTTCGTCATTGAGAATTTCGTGACCACAAACAACACCGCAATGACCGTGACTAGTGTATTCACAAAGGCAGACATCGGCAATAATAAGGAGTGACGGATAATTTTTCTTTATGTATCTGATTGCGTTCTGAGTTACACCGTTATCGTCATAGGCTGATGTTGCAAACTCGTCTTTATGCTTTGGAATTCCGAAAATAAGAAGTCCTGCAATGCCGCTGTTTTCAATTTCTTTAAGAATCTCGTCTGCTCTGTCAAGCGAATATTGGTAGACATTCGGCATTGAATCAACAGGCTTTTTAATATTTTCGCCCTCTGCAATAAAAATCGGGTAAATCAAATCGCCCTTGTCAATTCTTGTTTCACGAACAAGACTGCGAATTTGCTCGCCTGCTCTTAATCTTCTGAATCTTCTCATATATTTATCCTTCTTTCAAAGTTACTTCCTTGATTATAGTTTTCAAAATTCCGTCTGTGTCCTTCGTTTTTGCAATCTTGAACGAATTTACGCCGTGACTTTCAAGTGCCTCGGCGGTAATTTCACCTATGCAGACAACGGAAGTTCTGTCGGAAATAATTGCTCCGCCGTCAAAAAATGTGTTCACACCCGACGCACTCGCAAAAGTAATAAAATCGGTATCAACAACGGAATTATCCTGTTTTTTCTCAAGCTGAATGTCATAGGTTTTGACATCGTCAAAATCAATGTTGTTATCAGCCAAAATCCGAGTGAGTTCGGGCGAACCGTTTTCGGCACGCAGAATCAATACTTTTTCGCCGCTTTTCACCGTTTTTGCAAGCAAAATTCCAAGTTCACGGGTTGTGTAGGCATTCGGAATACAGTCGGCAAAAATTCCGTACTTTTCAAGTACAGCCGCTGTTCCCGAACCAATCACCGCAAACTTGACATTTGCAAAACTGCGGATATCCTTTTTCAGCTTACGCAGTCGGCTCATAAAAATTTCTGCACCGTTCATACTTGTAAGCACCACATAATCGTAGCCGTCAATGCCGTTTATTGCATTGTCAAAAACTTCGTTGTCATGATATTCAATCACCTTTAAAAGGTCGTGCCTTTTGACCTTTGCACCCGAAAGCGTAAGCATTTTGCCGAGCTTGTCAGAGAGCTTTCTCGTACCCGTAACGGTAACCGAAACATTTTTCAAAGGTCTTGTAATTGTGGGAGCAAAGTCAAATTTTGCGGTTTCGCCAACCACTATAACGGCAGGCGGTACAACCTCTGCGGATTTAACATTTTCGCAGATTGTCGAGAGAGTTCCCCTCACGGTCTGATTTTTTGCACAAGCGCCGTTTGACACAACGGCAACGGGAGTATTCTCCGATTTACCGTTACGAATGAGATTTTCCGCAATGTCGGGGAGGTTTCTCAATCCCATAAGAAAGACAAGCGTTCCGTCGGTTTCGGCACACTTCTTTATATTTTCGGGCAGGGTGTCCTGCGCCGTATGTCCCGTGATTATATGAACACTTCGGCTCAGATTTCTGTGTGTAACAGGGATTCCAGCAAGTTCGGGAACGGCAATCGAGGAAGAAATTCCGGGTACAATATCAAACGGAATATCGGCACTTTTGAGGGTTTCAATCTCCTCTCCGCCTCTGCCGAACACGAAAGGATCGCCGCCTTTAAGACGAACAACCGTTTTGCCCTCTCTCGCCTTTTCAACAAGGATTTCGTTAATATTTTCCTGCTTTTCGCTGTGTCTGCCCGAACGCTTTCCAACGCAGATTTTTTCAGCCGTTTCGGGTGCAAAGCCGAGCAATGACACATCTATAAGGCTGTCGTAAACAAGCACATCGCAATGCCTGATATACTCCGCACCACGCATGGTTATCAGGTCAAAATCGCCGCATCCCGCACCGACAATATACACTCTTCCGTTACTCAATTTCGCTCACCAGCCTTTTTGCAAGTTTGATTCTGTTTGAAATTTCATCTGTTCCGCTGACTGTTTTTTTACAGTCGGCAGACAGAGAAAGCGTTATCCTGTCGTTTTCAACCTTTGAAATTGCACCGACGGGAGTTGAACAATCGGCATTGAGGCTGTGCAGAACCTGTCTTTCGGTTTCAAACGAAAGCATTGTATTTTTGTCGCTGATTTTAGCGAGCATTTTGGAAACCTCGCTGTTTTTTCTGCTTTCAATCGCAACTATTCCCTGACACGGTGCTGGGAGAAATTCATCGACATCAAACGGAGTTACCGTGTAATCCTCACCGTTGCAAAGGTCAAGTCTTTCAAGTCCTGCCTTTGCAAGCACAAGAGCATCGTACTCACCGTTCAACAGCTTTTTAAGTCGGGTGTCAACATTGCCCCTTATATCCTTGAATTTTGCATTAGGATAGATTTTCTCCGCAAAAAGCTTTCGCCTTAAACTGCCTGTTCCGATGGCAAAGCCGTCCTTTGTTTCAAAATTGTTGCGTGTAACAAACACATCGCCATAGCTGCCCCTTGGCAACACGGCGGAAATTTCAAGTCCGTCTGCAATTTTTGTCGGCAAGTCCTTTGCACTGTGAACGGCAACATCTGTTTCTCCGCTCAAAAGCGACATTTCAAGCTCCTTGATGAACACACCTTTTCCGCCCAAAGCTGTAAGCGGTTTGTCAATGGTTTTGTCGCCTGTTGTCGAAATGTAAACCGTTTCAATTTCAACATTCGGAAAACGGTTTTTCAGCGTTTTTATTAACATTTCGGTTTGTGCAAGGGCAAGCCTGCTTTTTCGTGTTCCGATTTTTATCGTCATTGTTCGTATTCCTCAATCAAATTTTCAACAGTTTTTTCATCGGGTTCAAGTCCCGAAAGGCAAAGCGAAAGAAGCTGTTCAAAAATCTTCCTTCTGTCATCTTCCTTTTCAACTTTCTCCTTAATTATCGGGCGATATTTCCACAAAACCTCGGTTGTGTTTTCGTTCATACTTTCAAGGATTCCCACAAAAAGCTCTTTAAGATATTTTGCGTAAATCGGACTTTTGCCCGATGTTGTAATTCCCGCCGTTATGCCGTTTTTGCTTGCAATTGCAGGAAAAATAAATCCGCATTTTTCCTTATCGTCAACTGTGTTGACAAGAATATTTTTCTCGTTGCAAAGCTGAAAAATTCTGCCGTTGAGCGTTTCATCATCGGTTGCGCTGACAACGCAAAACGCACCGTCAAGGTCGCTGTCACAAAATCTGCGGTCAATGATTTTCACATTCAAAGCCTTGATTTCATCGCAGATTTTCGGGGCAACAACGGTTATGTCCGGCGAGAACGGCGTCAGCTTTTCAATCTTTCTGAGTGCAACCGTACCGCCGCCGACTACGAGTATTTTTTTGTTTTCAATGTCAATATAAAACGGGAAGTATGCCATTAGTTATTCTCTCCGCACTTTCTGTAGATTTCAAGAATTCTTGCAAATTCTTCTGCCGAAACATCGGATTTCAGCTTATAAATGAATTTTTCCGAAAAATCTGACGGCATTGCGTTTTTCACAGACTGCATACACGGCAGAAATTCGTGAAAGGCAAGGTCTTTTTTGAGAACTTCAATTTCCTCAAAAATTATCTCTTTTGCACTTTCAACGCTGTCGAGTTTGAGAGCATTGTTCTCGTTAGCAAGCTGTTTTATGCAGTCAATGTTAATGAGCCTTACTCCGCTTATTTTGGGGATATTTTCGTCAATGTCGGGCGGTACGGCAAGGTCAATAAACAGCCTTGATTTTTCGGTTTTTATATTGTTTTTTAAATCATAATATGTAACCGTGTAATGCGGTCCGCTTGTGGCACTGATTACGCAGTCTGCAAAATCAAACGCTTTGTATCTTTCGTCATAATCAATCACATTCGCACCCGTATTTTCAAAAACAGTTTCTGCTTTATGTTTTCGTGAAGTCACGGTAACGCTTATACCTTTGTGCGACAAAAGATTTTTCACAACAGTTGAGCCGACCTTGCCTGTTGCACCGATTACAAGGACATTCAGCTCACCGTCTTTGAATTTTGCCGCCTCGTTTGACGCAAGAGTTGCAACTGAAACCGATGTTTTTGAAATGGAGGTTTCGGTCTTGATTTTTTTTGCACAGGCAACAGCCGCCTGAACACACATATTAAGCTCATATGCAACCGTGCCGTTGTCCTTTGCAAAGGCGTAGGCTCGCTTTAGCTGACCGAGTATTTCATCTTCACCGATAACCATCGATTCAATTCCGCCTGCCACCCTGAAAAGATGGAGCAAAGCCCTGTCACCGTAGAAAAGACAGATGTACTTTTTTAGTTCGTCAAAATCAATTCCCGAAAAATCCGAAAGAACGGTTTCAACCGTTTTCACAGATGATTCGTCACCGCAAAAATAAACCTCGGTTCTGTTGCAGGTGCAGAGAATCAAACACTCGCTGATATTTTCAGAATAATAAAGATCGTCAAGAAATGTCTTTTTTTGCTCATCGGGAAAGGCAAGCTTCTTTCTCACAACCACATTTGAAGTTTTGTGACTTACGCTCAGGCAGTACATAAAAAATTCGCTCCGTTACAAATAAAATCCGACAGTAAAATACACTTTTAAAGTTATTTTATTACTGCCGACAGCTATTGTCAATTAAAGTTAGTCAGTTATTTTACCACTAAACCTATCTGTTTGGTATGTTTTGATTATACTACATTCACCATTCCATGTCAATAAATTTCGGGTTTTGCTTGACAAAAACAGTGATTACAATATAAACTATACAAAGATACCTCCCGTCAGCAAACAGCGGGAGTTTTATTCCGATGTAAATACTTATTGTACCGATAGGAATACTAAATGATTTGAATATGTATTAAGGAGCGTTTTTATGCTTAATCAGTTTTCAAGAACACAGCTTTTGATTGGCAAAGAAGCTATGGACAGGCTTTCAAAAACAAGAGTTGCAATTTTCGGAATCGGCGGTGTAGGCGGATACACGGCGGAGGCTCTTGCAAGGAGCGGAGTCGGCGAGCTTGACCTTATTGACGATGACAAGGTGTGCCTTACAAACATCAATCGCCAGATTTTTGCAACAAGAAAAACAGTAGGCAAATACAAGGTTGATGTTGCAGAGGAAAGGCTCAAGGACATCAATCCCGACATAGTCATCAACAAGCATCAGACCTTCTACACTCCCGAAGCCTCGGAAAAATTCGACTTTTCAAAATACGACTATGTAGTTGACGCAATTGACACGGTAACAGGCAAAATTGAGCTTGTTATGCAAGCCGACAAAGCCAAGACACCTATCATCTGTTCAATGGGAGCAGGCAACAAGCTTGATCCTACAGCGTTTGAGGTTGCCGACATTTACAAAACCTCGGTCTGTCCTCTTGCAAGGGTTATGAGACACGAACTCAAAAAGAGAGGTATCAAAAAGCTGAAGGTTGTTTATTCAAAGGAAAAGCCTATCACACCCGTTGACGATATGGCAATAAGCTGTAAAACAAATTGCATATGCCCTCCCGGGACTGAAAGAAAATGCACCCAACGCAGACAGGTTCCCGGCAGCACCGCATTTGTTCCGTCGGTTGCAGGTCTTATCATAGCCGGCGAAGTTATCAAGGATTTGATTAAGTAAATATAATTTTTAACAACGCAAAGCACCGAGAGAAATTACCCTCGGTGCTTTGCTTGTTTTTATAGGATTTTTTACAGTTGATATCGTGATTAAACAGATTAGATGATAACCGATTCTTCCTGAAGTGATTTGTTACGGAGAATCTGAACCTCATCGCCTTTGGTAATGAAAAGCCGATAAAGAAATACATTGACCTTTTCTCCGACGGTAATCGGAGTTTCGTCAAGTCCTCTGTACGCATAAACCGTGCCTCCGTCACATTTTACGGCAATTTCGATATTGTCGCCTCTGAACGAAGTCTTTATAACCTCGCCGACGGATACAGACGCTTTTTGTGCGGTTGTTTCGCTGAGCTTTGTCACCTTTACAAATTCGGGACGGATAACTGCACGGTCAACATTATCGACAACATCAAAGGTCTTGAACTTTGTATAATCGTCAAGCGTAGTAGTCTGACCGAAAAATGATGCGGAAAATGCGGTTTGGGGATGCTGATAAATGTCAATCGGCGAGCCTATTTGCTCAATTCTGCCCTTGTTTGTAATTATAATTTCATCGGCAACTTCAATCGCCTCGCTCTGATCGTGAGTTACAAATATACTTGTAACGCCGAGTCTTTCAATCATATCCTTAAGCCATGAGCGAAGCTCCTGCCTAACCTTTGCGTCAATTGCGGCAAATGGTTCGTCAAGCAGAAGAAGATTCGGGTTTGGCGCAAGCGCTCTTGCAAAGGCAACACGCTGTTTTTGACCGCCCGAAAGCTGGCTTGGATAACGCTTTTCAAGTCCTTCAAGACCGATAAGCTTTACAAGCTCATTTACTCTTTCCTTAATAAATTTCTTGCTCTTTTTCTGAATTTTCAGACCGAAAGCAATGTTATCAAAAACTGTCATATATCTGAAAAGAGCGTAGTTTTGGAATACAAAGCCTATGCCTCTTTTACTTGCGGGAATATCGTTGACAACCTTTCCGTCAATTACAATTTCGCCGCTGTCGGGATTTTCAAGTCCTGCAATCATACGAAGAATTGTTGTTTTGCCGCTGCCCGAAGGACCGAGAAGTCCGATAAGCTTACCCTTTTCAATACCAAAGTTTACATTGTCGGATGCCTTGTAGTCACCGAAAGTTTTATTTATATTTTTAAGCTCAACATACATTACGCATCCTTCTTTCCTTTGTATTCAACCACACTTCTGATAATCAAAATCGCAATTGCCATAAGCACAAGTATTGATGAAACCGCAAATGCGGGAACATACTTGAACTCGTTGAACAAAATTTCAACATGGAGAGGAAGTGTGTTTGTTTTTCCTCTTAAATGTCCCGAAATTACCGAAACTGCACCGAACTCACCCATTGCTCTTGCGGCACATAGTACAACTCCGTAAAGGAATGCCCATTTTATGTGCGGAAATGTTATTTTTCTGAAAATTGTTGTGCCTTTTGCACCCATAAGTGCGGCGGCTTCTTCCTCATCCGTACCCTCGGATTCAAGCACGGGAATAAGCTCCCTTGAGATGAACGGGAATGTTACAAACACGGTTGCAAGGATAATTCCCGGAACGGCAAAGATAACCTTGATTCCAAGTTCACTTAAAAGCGGATATATCGGGCTTTGTCTGCCGAATGTAAGTACAAATATAAGACCTGCGATTATGGGCGAAACCGTTACGGGAAGGTCGATGAGTGTTGTAAGAAGTTTTTTGCCCTTAAATCTGAACTTTGTAATTGACCAGGCGGCAAAAATTCCGAATACCGTATTAAACAGTACCGCAAACACGGTTGCCTCAACAGTAAGCACAATTGCCTTTACCGTGTAATCATCGCTGACAGCCTGCCAGAACACCTCTGCACCGCTTTTGAAAGCCTCGCAGATTACCGTAACAAGAGGAAGAACGAGCATTACGAATACAAATAAAAGTGCAATGCCTATGAGTATGTACTTTACAACCTTTGAACGCTTTGTTTCTTCGTACATTTTATCTTCCTCCTTTCAGAATTTTTGCATTCCTGTGCTGAACCATATTTACAAGGAACAAAATCAAAAAAGATGCGGCAAGCATTACAAGTGCGATTGCCGTTGCACTTTTGTAGTCATATTCCTGCAGCTCCGACATAATGATAAGCGGAGTGATTTCTGTTTCAAACGGCTTGTTGCCTGCAATAAAAACAACCGAACCGTACTCACCAAGACATCTTCCGAATGCAAGGCCAAAGCCTGTGAGAACCGAGGGAAGAATTTCGGGTAGAATAATTTTTCTGAAAATTCTGAATCTGCCTGCCCCCATAACTCCTGCCGCCTCTTCATAAACAGGATCGAGCTTTTCAAGAACAGGCTGAACTGCTCTTGTTACAAAAGGTATTCCCACAAATACAAGGGCAACCGTAATACCAACTCTTGTGTAGGCAATGCTTATGCCGAATTTTGCAAAAAATCCACCGATAAGACCTGTGTCGGCAGTCAGAGAAGTAAGTGCAATGCCTGCAACCGCTGTCGGAAGTGCAAACGGAAGTTCAATCATACCGTCAAGTATTCTTTTGCCGGGGAATTTGTAACGAACAAGCACCCACGCAAGAATTACACCCATAACGGCATTGATGAGAGATGCAATAAATGCGGTTATAAAACTAACCTTGTAGCTTGCAAGCACTCTTTCACGGGTGATAGCCTCCCAAAATTCAGAGGAGCTCATCTGTGCCGTATAAATAACGAGAGCGGCAAGAGGAATAAGCACAACAAGGCTTAATAATGTAATTGTTACACCCAAAGAAAGACCGAAGCCCGGGATTACTCTTTTTGCTTTTTTTGACTTTTTTGCCTGAACCATCATCACACCTGTTTCCCCTGTAAAATATCATCCGACATCAGACAGGATTGCCTATAAACTGCCTGATGTCATTTTTTAATCGGTTTTATTTTTTCTCGTAAATCTTATCGAAGATACCGCCGTCTGCAAAGTGCTTTTTCTGAGCCTCGTCCCAACCGCCGAAATCGTTGATTGTTACAAGATTAATGTTGAGGTCGAACACATCGGAGTATTCCTTCAAAATCTCCTTATTATAAGGGCGGTAATAGTTATCGCCTGCAATACGCTGAGCCTCATCGCTGTAAAGATAACTTAAATACTCTGTTGCAACCTTTCGAGTGCCTCTTTGGTCAACCACTTCATCAACAACAGCAACAGACGGCTGTGCAAGAATGCTGACGCTCGGAGTTACGATTTCGTACTCATCGGGATTGTCCTTGATTGAAAGGTACGCCTCATTCTCCCAAGCAAGAAGAACATCGCCCTGTCCGTTTTCTACAAATGAAGTTGTAGCACCTCTTGCGCCTGAGTCAAGCACAAGCACATTTTGATAAAGCTTTTTAATGAAATCTTCGATTTTTGCCTCATCACCGTTATATTTCTTGTCTGCATATGCCCAAGCGGCAAGGTAGTTCCATCTTGCACCGCCCGAAGTTTTCGGGTTTGGAGTGATAACGCCCACACCGTCTTTTGCAACATCGTCCCAATCCTTGATATTTTTCGGATTACCTTTGCGAACAAGGAATACAATTGTTGAAGTGTATGGTGAAGAGTCATTGTCAAACTCATTTACCCAACCGTCCTCAATCAGACCTGCGTCACGAATTGCGTTTACATCGTATTCAAGTGCGAGTGTTACAACATCCGCCTCAAGACCGTTTGCAACCTCAAGAGCCTGTTTGCCCGAACCGCCGTGTGACTGGGTAACTTCAACATCCTGTCCTGTTTCTTCTTTCCAATGCTTTGCAAAGATTTTGTTATATGATTCGTAAAGCTCTCGTGTAGGGTCATACGAAACATTTGTTAATGTTACTTTTGAATCGTTTGTTGTATCTTTTTTTCCGCATCCTGTAAAGGCAACCGCTGACGCACCCAATACTGAAACTGCCAATACTGCCGATAATACTTTTGTTCTTAAATTTTTCATTTTGATTACCTCACTTTAAATTAATTTGATTTTAGATTCTGACAGGCAATTACATACAACAGTACGGCTTGCCTCCAAATGAGGTACACATTCGTATTTTCTTCAGATTGTAAATGTTTTTCATAAGCGTCACCTTTTGGATTTTTGAGGTTATTTTGTTTAACCTACAATTCCTATCAATTTACTATGCGTTTCTTTGAGAACTATTTTATACTGTACAGTGTGAAAAGTCAAGGTAAAATTTTCACACATCCAACACTTTAGCAAATTGCAACAATACACAAGCAATATTTTTCGCAAAAATAGTAATAAAATCGAAAAAACAGGCATAAAATAACGGATAGGTATTTTCAAATGAAATATGCCTATCCTAAAAAAGAAATATTTTTTTGCGTAAATCTATTGACAAATCTATATAAAAAAGGTATAGTAGTATTAAATCAATAATGATTATTATTTTATTCAAAAAGTAAATACACAAAGGCGTATTGAGTATTTTTAAATTTCAAAAATTAATTTAACGGAGGAAATATTATGGCTAAAACAACAAAGTATTCGGGAACACAGACAGAAAAGAACCTTGAGGCTGCTTTTGCAGGTGAATCGCAGGCTCGTAACAAATACACATATTTTGCATCTGTTGCCAAAAAGCAGGGCTTTGAGCAGATTGCAGACCTTTTCTTAAAAACGGCAGACAACGAGAAAGAACACGCAAAAATGTGGTTCAAGGAGCTTAACGGAATCGGCGACACAGCCGAAAATCTTCTTGCCGCTGCCGAGGGCGAAAACTACGAGTGGACAGATATGTACGAAGATTTCGCTAAAACTGCCGAGGAAGAAGGCTTTACAGAGCTTGCACACAAGTTCCGCCTTGTTGCCGCAATTGAAAAGCACCACGAAGAAAGATACCGTGCATTGCTTCACAATGTTGAAACTGCAGAAGTTTTCAAAAGGAGCGAAATCAAGGTTTGGGAATGCCGTAACTGCGGTCACATTGTTGTAGGCAAAGAAGCTCCCGATGTTTGCCCCGTCTGCAACCACCCACAAAGCTATTTTGAAATTCACGCAGAAAACTACTAATTCTGATTTAATCAAATATATAAAGGAAACTCCACCGCATTTCACGGTGGAGTTTTGTGTTTAGTATCAAATTAAATTCAAAAAACTTATTCTTCTTCGGGATATTTCATGCCCCAGCTTTTGCGGATATCGGTCATAATTTTCATAACATCCTTTGTGTAGTCAAGGTGCATAAGAGCCGTGTCGCCCTCTATCGCCTTTTCCATATCTTCAACCTCATAGAGCAAAGCGTCCTTTGTCTGACCTGCCGAGATTGTTTCACAATGGCCGTCAGCCGTGTATGTAATCTTTGCCTCCATGCCTCTGGGATATTCAAAGATTTCAACATAACCCTTGTCAAACGAGATTGTGCCACGCTTTGGCTGTTTTGCGTGAAGCGAAAGAATGACAGTTGCCATTTCCTCCTCTTTATTCTTTAAAAGAATACTCGTCTGTTCGTCAACACCTGTTTCGGCAAATTTAACCTGCGACAACACATCGTTTGGGCATGAGCTCATAAACATACGAACAAACGAAAGCGCATACACGCCGATGTCAAGCATTGCACCGCCTGCAAGATTGCGGTTGAAAAATCGGTTGTTCATATTGTACTCTTTGTAACTGCCGAAATTCATCTGAATAAGCCTAAGCTCGCCAAGGTCACCTGAATTTACCTTTTCAAGAAGTGCCTTGTAAATCGGCATATGGAAAATTGTCATTGCCTCTGCAAGCACAACATGGTTTTTCTCTGCAAGAGAGATTGCCTCGTCAAGTTCATCTGAATTAAGCGTTATCGACTTTTCGCACAAAACATGCTTTCCTGCCGCAAGAGCCTTGCGAAGATATTTTATATGCGTGTTGTGCGGTGTGGAAATGTAAATTATGTCAACATTTTCGTCTTTAAACAGATCGTCAATATCGTTGTAAACCTTTTCAATGCCGTACTTTTCGGCAAACGCAACCGCCTTTTCATGGGTACGGTTTGCAACGGAATAAAGTTTCTGTCCTCTGCTTTTGAGTGCGGCTGCAAGCTCATTTGCGATAACTCCGCAACCGAGTGTTGCCCAGTTGTAGTTTTTCATAAAAACACCTCCGTATATTTTTCGAGAAAAGTTTAACACACGGAAATGCGTCTGTCAACGGTATTAGATGGCTTTTCTCATATCTACTCCGTACTTTTTCATAATCTTGCGAAGTTCGTTATTTTCGCTTTTTGAAAGACTAAAATACATAAATCCGTGCTTGACTGTTTCATCACCGTCACACGCAGGCATATATGTATTACAGCCTATTCTTATTGATGCCTTTTCGTCAAAACCACAAGACGGTGAATCAAAATATGCGTATTTGCCCTCAAACATTTTCTTCACGGTTTTGGCATCTTCGGCAGACATCTTAGCATCAACCTTGTCACAGCCCTCAACATCAAAATACACGGTAGGCTCACACGCATAGAAACTGATTTTCGGCACGGCAAATACTGCGGCGGCAACGCATAAAACAATTGCAACCACAATTACAGCAATCTTTTTCTTCATAATATTCACTCCTTTTCGCTTATCCCTATAAACATATATTATATTAAGCTTGTATCATAATTGTATCATTATAATTTAATCGGCATATACACCAATTTTAAAATCATTTATTTGTAGGTTAAAAAATTTTTCGTCAATACTTACAAGAGAGCAATTTTACTTTTGTTGAAAAGGCACAAATTGCATACAAATTCAAAGCCTTGCTTATTAAGAAAAATCGGTCTGAAAATATGCAGAAAAGCAGTTTTTACCATATTATAAAGGCATAAAAAGAAGAATTTTGACGAGGTAGTTATTGTAACTAAAATTGTGAGCAAAGTAAACTTTATGTTTATAAGGTATTTTGCTTGTTTATTTTGGGCAACAGGATTACAATAATTGTGGAAAACGGAAAAGAATAGTATTGTTTGCAAAGATTATGTGATTGAAGAGGTTAGAAATTAATGGGGAAAGTCAAAAAAATGCCCTCACTTGCGTTTGCAAGTCTGTTTAAAAGAAACAAAGGTCAGAATACTGTAAAAGAAAAGCGACAGCGCTCGCATCAGATAAATATGCTGGAAGGTCCGCTCGGGAAAAAAATTCTTCTTTTCACACTTCCGCTTGCAGGATGCAGTATTTTACAGCAGCTTTTCAACTCAACCGATGTTGCGGTGGTCGGCAGATTTTCAAGCAGTCAGGCACTTGCCGCAGTCGGAAGCAACGGTCCGCTCATCAATATGCTTGTGCTGTTATTCACGGGACTTTCGGTCGGCGCAAATGTTTTGATTGCACGATATATCGGTCAAAATGACCGTAAAAAAGTTTCGGAAGCTGTTCACACGGTAATAACACTTTCACTTATATGCGGATTTCTTCTTCTGATACTCGGTCAGGTTATTGCAGAACCGCTGTTAAGGCTGATGAACACACCGGATGATGTAATTGACCTTGCGGCAACATACCTGAGAATTTACTTTATGGGCATGCCGTTTGTAATGCTCTACAACTTTGGTTCGGCAATTTTAAGAAGTGTAGGCGACACAAGCCGTCCGCTCTACTGTCTTGTAATTTCAGGTATTGTAAATGTTCTTTTGAACCTCTTCTTTGTAATCGTCTGCGATATGAGCGTTGCGGGAGTAGGCGTTGCAACAGTAATTGCCGACGGCATAAGCGCCGGACTTGTTATGATGTTCCTCATCAAAAACGAGGACGAGTCAATCAGAGTCAATCCAAAAAAACTTTCATTCAATAAAAAACATTTCATTATGATTTTGAAAATCGGTGCTCCTGCAGGTATTCAGGGTATGGTTTTCTCAATTTCAAATGTATTCATTCAGACAGCCGTAAACGGATTCGGTTCACAGGCGGTTGCAGGCTCATCGGCTGAACTTAACTTTGAATACATTACATATTATATAGTATGTGCGTTCAGTCAGACAGCCGTTACATTCACAAGTCAGAACTACGGCGCACTTCAGTTTGACAGATGCAAAAAGGTGTTCAGACTTTGTATGCTTTTCAGCTGTATTTTCACAGGCGGTGTGAGCGTTATATTCATGCTTGGAAGCGGATTTTTCATCACCTTCTTCACAACCGACCCCACCGTTATCAAGTACGCAATCATCAGAATGGCGATTGTTATGCTCCTTGAGCTTATGACAGGTTCATACGAAATCAGCGGCGGTGCGCTCAGAGGAATCGGACATTCACTCCTCCCTGCAATCCTCACAATCTTCGGTTCTGTTGTGTTCAGAATCATCTGGCTCTTCACAGTATTCAAGGCATACCACACCTACGATATGCTCCTTATGGTTTACCCCGTTTCATGGCTTATCACAGGCACATCCGTTTTGATTGCCTACTTCATCATCAGAAAAAGAGAATTCAAAAAGGTAAGCGCCGCTTTTGAAATTTAAAATCAAATAAGTTTTTATGGCTGACATCGGCATTGGTGTCAGCTGTTTTTGTTTAGAAGAGGCTCTAAAATTAAAAAAATAATAAAAAGCAATTATTTCGTACTTTTTGTGCGGAATAATTGTTTTTTTGCTGTGTTTTATGTTATAATCCAATTATAAACACACGGAGGTGCGACAATGACTAAACGGACTGTTGCCAACAATTTTTTATACTATCTTTTTTGCGGATTCAGCGGTGCGGTGACTTCGCTGATAGTATGGCTGTTTCTAAAGCTTATGGGTTTGGGAATCGGTCTTGTGTGGGATACAATTCCGTCAAATTTTGATTTTAAATTTTATCCGATTATCGTCTGTACGGCAGGCGGAATTATCCTCGGAATATGGCAAAAGCTGACAAATGCCGTTCCCGATGAGCTTGACGAGGTTATGAAAAAGGTAAAAAAAGATAAATTTTATCCGTACAACAAGGTGCTTTTGCTCTGCATTTCGGCACTTTTGCCCCTTGTTTTCGGCGGAAGTCTCGGTCCTGAGGCAGGCTTGACAGGTGTTATTGTTGGACTTTGCTACTGGGCAGGAAGTCATATGAAAGACGCTAAAAGTAAAATTCCCGAACTAATGCAAATCGGCATAAGCGCAACCCTGAGTGCGGTATTCTACGCACCGCTTTTCGGTCTTGCATCGGTCAATGAAGAAAGGCTTGACAGCGAAGAAAAGCCTACCGATATTCGTTCCACAAAACTCATTTCTAATATTATCGCCGTACTTTTTGCGGCAGGAACGCTGTTTTTGCTCAACTCAATTTTCGGCGGAAGTATGGGACTTCCACGGCTCGGCGGTTATAACATTACAAATTTTGAGCGTTTGTGGGGTATTCCTCTCGCACTTTTGGGCGCTGTATGCGGTTTTCTGTTCATTATTGCATCAAAGTTTTTCGGGAAATTTTTCGCACTCATTCAGGGTAAGCTCGGCATTATCATAAGCACTACCCTGGGCGGAATTATCCTCGGTGTTATGGGTACATACCTCCCCCTCACAATGTTTTCGGGCGAAGAAAGCATTACCGTTATCAAGGAAAGCTTTGCCGAATTTGCTCCGTGGATTCTGATAATCAGCGGTATTTTAAAGCTTGTTCTCACAGACATCTGCATAAAGTCGGGTTGGAAAGGCGGTCACTTCTTCCCCGTCATCTTCTGCGGAGTGAGCATCGGCTACGGTGTTGCAATGCTCGGCGGACTTGACACGGCATTTTGTGCGGCAGTCATAACGGCAGGACTTCTCGGTGTAACAATGAAAAAACCGCTTGCCGTAACAATGCTCCTTTTGCTCTGCTTTGACGCAAGAGTTATTCCGTGGATTTTGCTCGCCGCATTCCTCGGAAGCATTATTCCGACTAAAATTTTCGGCAGTAATAAAAAGAAAGCTAAGTGAGCATATAAAAAACCGCCTTGCGAACCACCGTTTCCTTTGGAACGCATTGAAGAAATGACCGCTCTCATGGGTGGCGACGGTTCAATTAAATAAAACCAAGAAATCCGTGTTGTAACCATGCAACACGGATTTTTATATAAAGAACAACCTCCCCGTAAGCTGAAATGCTTTGCAGGGAGGTTGTATTATTCTTATATGAAATTTTATTTTACTTGCGGATAATTATTGCCTTGCCGTTGCAATGAATCTTTTCGTTTGAAACTGTAACTGTTTCACCGCTGATTTCGTTTTTATAGTCGCCGTCGGGAAGGTCAACTTTTACATCTGCTGACTTTGATTTAAGGCTGAAAATGCCGACTTTTTTGCTCTTGTTGTTGTCACGCTCAAGAATTGCAATATCGTTTTCATCGTCTGCATCAGCCTTGAAATAATCGTCATCATCAAGAACGGTTTTCTTGATTGTATCGAGCTTTACAAAAAGTTTGCTCAAATCAATGCCTGTGTTGCGTGGGAAAACATCCTTGTCAAAAAGGCTTGGAGTTTCATCACAACCGAACTCCTGACCTGCATAGATGAGAGTTGAACCCTTCAAGAAATACAGAAAAGCGGTGTAATTTTCAAGGTCGCTCCTGTTCTTTACATAATGGCAAATTCGTGGCTGATCGTGGTTTTCAAGGCAACGCATTTTATCGTAATTCTGCGGATAAATTGCCTCCTGATAATTGAACATATCCATATAATTTGAAAGTGTGGTTTCGCCCTTCAAATATTTGTCGAAAACCTCACGGATATCGTAGTCATATTCCATATCAAAAGCGTCAAAAAGCTCATAGTCGCTTGCGGTATAAATTCCGCTCTTGCGAGAGAACACATTGAAAGAGCTGTGTACGCTTTCGGCAAGCCAAATGCAGTCGGGATTTACCTTTGCAACAGCCTCTCTCGCCTGTTTCCAAAATTCAACGGGAACGAATGATGCAACATCGCAACGGAAGCCGTCAACAATTCTCGCCCACATAACGAGTGAATCAATCTGATACTGCCATAATTCTTTGTTGGAATAATCAAGGTCGATTATGTCGCTCCAATCACCGACTTTGTTGCCAAAATTGCCGTCAGGCTTTCTGTAGAAAAATTCGGGATGTTCAACTGAAAGATTTGAATCGGGCGAAGTGTGGTTATAGACAACATCAATCATACACTTCATACCCATTGCGTGAATTTTTTCAACAAGGCGCTTAAAATCGTCCATTGTTCCGTATTCCGGATTTGTTGTGCGATAGTCCTTGTTTGCATAAGGACAGCCGAGAGAGCCTTTTTTATTCTTGACGCCAATCGGATGAATCGGCATAAACCAAATGATGTCCGTACCGAGTGACTTTATTCGGTCAAGGTCGTCTGCAACGGCATTAAATGTGCCGTCATTTGTGTGATTGCGGACATAAATCGAATAAATAACCTTGTTTCTCAAGCTGATTTCAGTATTTTTTGCCATTTAAAACATCCCCTTATGTATTTTTCCACGGTCTGTTTTTACCGTTCCAACCTCGTTCTGCCCAGTAATTTTTATCGGCTTCATTCCAGCCGCTTTTCTGAATCATTCTCATAATAAAGAAAAAGCCTTTTGTTTTTAAACCTGCCTTAACTTTGCCGTTATTTTTCTTTACCTTATTGGCAATTGAGGTAGTCTTTTTGTCAATTTTCTTTTTGAGTTCATCGGTGACGCCTGAATAATTTGTTGCACGAACATTGATACCGTAACGATAAGTTTTTGGAACGCCCCAAAAGAACATACTGTCGGCGATATCCTTGTTGGCAGATTTTGTACCCGAACCTGCGGCTGTCGAAATTACAACCGCCTGCTTTGTGAACATTTTCTGTTCGGGACGGTGAACCATCCAACGATAACCGTAATGATCAAGAAATGCTTTCATTGAGCCTGTGCAATGATAAACATACACGGGCGTTGTAAAGATGAGTACATCAGCCTCGTCCATAGCCTCGGTAATCTTTTTCAGTCGCTCATAATGCGGACAAAGTGTTTCGGCTTTTAGAAAACACTGCGTACAACCTACGCAAAAATCGCCGAAATCTCTCGGAAGAAAAAACTCCGTAACCTCGCCGCCTAATTTATCGGCAACCTGCTTGCCAATATGATAGGTTGAGCCTTTATGGTTCTGACCGTTTATTACTGCAATTTTCATTTTATGTCACCAAATTCATCAATTTCAAGTCAATTTTAGCACAACAAAGCAATATTGTCCATATGATTTTTATGCCTTTTAAGAGCATTTTTATGCGGATTTTTTACTCTTATAAAAGACAAAAAGCACCTGTCCTCTGACAGATGCTTAATCATCATAATTATCATTTTCATCAATCTTTAAAGGAGCATCTACCATAAACGGAATTTTTCGCTCACGAAGTGCCTTTTTTGCGTAAATCATAAAAAAGGTGGTCAGATTCATACCCATTTCAGCACACATTTCGTCAAGCTCTTTTTTAGTATTGTCATCAAAACGAAGACTTACTGTTGTCATATCAATCAACTCCTTTCGCTACTTATATTATATGATAAAAGAATTAATTTTGCAATAGTTTAAAGCAAATTTAATTAAAATTCTTTCATTTATCAGTCATTTTGAAGTAGAAAACAGCTCCCTGAAAACAGGGAGCTGCAGTAAGTACAAATAGATTTGTCAAACGAATCAGAAGTCGATTTCTGTATCGTAGTAGCAAGCCTTGAGAAGTTTTTCCATTTCTTCCTGATTTGGCTGGCGTGGGTTAGAACCTGTACAAGCATCGGCAATTGCGTTCTTGGCAACTTCGGGGAGCTTTTCGAGGAATTCTTTTTCGTCGATAATGCTCTCGTCAGCCTTAACACCGCCCGGACCGTAGTTCTTAATGCCCTGCGGAATGTTGAGCTGATCGTTCATTGAACGGAGTTCAGCGATGAGTGCGTCAACAAGTTCTTCTGTTGTTTCGCCCTTGAGGTTGATGAACTTAGCAATCTTAGCATAACGCTCAGCTGCAACAGGATCTTTTGAGTTATACTTGATAACCTTAGGAAGATACATAGCGTTTGCACAGCCGTGAATAATGTGACCGCCTGTGAAAGCCGCACCTGTCTTGTGAGCCATTGAGTGAACGATACCAAGCAGAGCATTTGAGAATGCCATACCTGCAAGGCACTGTGCATCGTGCATTTTATCACGGCAAGCCATATCGCCCTCATAAGACTTCTTGAGGTTGTCGTGAATCATCTCAATTGCGTGGAGTGCAAGCGGATCTGTGTACTCACAGTTGAGAGTTGAAACATAAGCCTCAATTGCGTGAGTCATAGCGTCCATACCTGTGTGAGCAGTAAGTTTAGCCGGCATTGTTTCGGCAAGTGCAGGATCAACGATAGCAACATCAGGTGTGATATTAAAGTCAGCAAGCGGATATTTGATACCCTTTGCATAGTCTGTGATAACTGAGAAAGCCGTAACTTCTGTTGCAGTACCCGATGTTGACGGGATAGCACAGAATTTAGCCTTTGTACGAAGTGTCGGGAAACTGAACGGAGTAATGATTTCCTCAAAGGTTGTGTCAGGATACTCATAGAATACCCACATAGCCTTTGCGGCATCAATCGGAGAACCGCCGCCCATTGCAACAATCCAGTCGGGTTCAAATTCACGCATAACAGCGGCGCCCTTCATAACTGTTTCAACAGATGGGTCAGGCTCTACGCCTTCAATAAGCTTAACCTCCATACCTGCTTCTTTAAGATAGTCAACAGCCTTGTCAAGAAAACCGAAACGCTTCATTGAACCGCCGCCGACAACTACAACAGCCTTTTTGCCGGATAAATTTTTAAGACTTGAGAGAGCATCCTTACCATGATAGAGATCTCTCGGTAAAGTAAATCTGTACATTATAATTACCTCCTGAAAGGATATTTTGTCAACTTCTCCTTGACTACCGTAATTATAACACCGAAGATTTATAAAGTAAATACCTTTTTTGAAAATAATGTGTGTTTATTTTGTGAAATTTTCACTATAGTTCTTTATTGGAATTTATGTTGAGAAATATGCTCGGTTACAGCCCGTAAATGTTATCATCCCCCTTGGCATATTTCTTAACAGCCTCCATAAAAAGCTTTGCAGCAGGATTTGAAATATTCTTTCCCCATGCCATAACATAGGCTATGCTTGTGTCCGCATCATCAATAAGGTATGAATCGGTGTATTCGTCAGAAGTATATGCGGCAACCGAGGTTGGTATGACAGACACGCCGATTCCCGATGACGATGACACATATATGGAAACAAGATCGTCAAATGAATTACTGATTTTAGGCGTAATGTGAAATGTGCGAAACAGATCTATAATTTCCATATATACAATCGGTGCAACCGATTCCGAAAGCACCAGAATACTTTCGTCAGCCAATTCGGAAAGCTTAATGCTTTTTCTTCCGCTGAATTTTGAATTTTTCGCTGTTACTACGGACAAAGTTTCATTATGTGTAATAATTGATTCAATACCTGAGCTTTCGGGAACCATATCTCTCGGCATAAAGCAGAAGTCGTATTCACCGCCTGTGATTGCAAGCGTGCGGTCAGCCTCGTCAAGCTGTCGCACATCAATTGTGATTCCCGGATATTTTTCCGCAAAGTCGGCTATACATTTTGTCGGGAACGAAAGCGAGGTAACATCACAGCCGAGCGTAATTTTACCCTGACCTCCGTCATGCATCTGCTTGATAACGGTTTTTGCTTTCTTTAAAGTTTCAACAATTTCAATCGCATAGGGCAAAAGCGCCTTGCCCTCGCTTGTTATGATAACATCACGGTGAGAGCGTGTAAAAAGCTGAACCCCAAACTCCTTTTCAAGGTCGCTTACATATCTGCTGACGGTTGACTGAGAAACATAGTTCCGCCTTGCCGCCTCTGAAAAATTGAGCGTCTGAGCCACAGTTATAAAGCAATTGAGCTGATTTATATCCATAATAACCTCCGTTTTGACAATTTTCCGCAGTATTTTGTCGGTTTTTTTCAATATTATGCAAAACTGTAAATTTAAGACTGCCAAATCGTCATTTTTGCATAATCAACGGTATTGAATAATTTTTCCATATTTGGTACAATTCAAGTATAGCATAATAATATGCAAAATGTAAATAACTTATTTTAAAACAAGGAGCTTAACGAATGAAGAAAATAGTTGTAACCGGTATGGGTGCGGTAACACCTGTCGGCATCGGTGTTGAAAACTACTGGAATAATATCACGGCAGGTGCATCGGGCATTGACACAATTAAGACTTTTGATCCGTCTGAACTCGCTGTTCAGATTGCCGGCGAAGTAAAGAACTTTAATCCGTCCGACTATCTTCCAAAGGATTTAATCAGAAAAACAGATCCGTTTATGCAATACGCTTATATTGCGGCTGAGGAAGCCATGAAACAGAGCGGAATCAAGATTGAACCCGAAAGAACGGGTATTGTTATGGGTACTGCAATGGCAGGTATTGCAACAATCGCATATACTCAGGAGGCACTCACGGGCGCATCACACAAAAAGGTAGGTCCTCGTTTTATTCCCAAAATTCTCGGAAACATTGCCGCCGCAAATATCGCAATCGACTACAATATTCAGGGACCGAGCTTTACGGTAAGCACAGCTTGTTCGTCAGGCGGTGACGCAATCAACACAGCTTGTATGTGTATGCAGAGCGGCAAGGCTGATATTATGCTCGCAGTAGGAGCAGAGTCCGTTCTCTGTCCTCTTGTAATTTATTCGCTTGCCAACGCAAAAGCTCTTTCAAGAAGAAACGATTCGCCAAGCACTGCAAGCCGTCCGTTTGATGTTACCCGTGACGGTTTTGTAATAGGTGAAGGCGGCGGTGCGCTCGTTCTTGAAACAGAGGAACACGCTCTTGCAAGAGGTGCGAAGATTTATGCAGAAATCAGAGGCTGCGGCAACACAGATGACGCTTATCATGTAACTGCTCCGCATCCCGAAGGACGAGGTGCAATCGCTTGTATGAAACAGGCTATTGCAGAGGCAGGAATCAATCCTTCCGACATCGGCTACATCAATGCCCACGGTACTGCAACAAACAAGGGTGACACAGTTGAAACATCTTCAATCAAGAAGGTTTTCGGCAACACTCTCCCCTATGTAAGCTCAACAAAGGGCGCAACAGGTCATATGATGGGCGCAGGCGGTATTACAGAAACAATTACCTGTGTCAAGGCTATTGAAACAGGCACAGTTCCGCCTACAATCAATCTCAACGAGGTTGATCCCGAATGTGCCGGCATTGACTTTGTTGCAAATACCGCAAAGAAAGCCGAAATCAACTTTGCCATGTCAAATGCATTCGGATTCGGCGGTCAGAACTCAAGTATTATCGTAGGCAAATACGGCAAATAATCTGCCGACAAAACAACACACATATGTATGTATAAAATAATGTACACCCATACACAATAGAACAGGGGGATATTATGAATTTAACATATGATTCACAGATGTTCAGAGAAACATTTGAAAGTGAATTTACATGGCTTAACGGCTTTATGAGAAATGTAAGACGCTTTTCGGATAAGCCTGCCGCAATTGATCCTCAGAGCGGCAGAACATGGAGCTACAAAGAACTTAATGCCGATGCAAACAGATTTGCAAACGCTATGAAAAAAGACGGCGTCAAGAAAAACGACATCGTGTTTATGCAGCTTTACAACTCACCGCAGTTTTTGTTCGGTTACATTGCGCCGCAAAAACTCGGTGCAATCTCAAATCCCGCTAACTTTAACCTATCACCGGGCGAAACCGCAGAAATTATGGGACACAACAAGCCTGTTGTTTATGTTTATGATGCAGACATTATGCAAACAGCCGTACAGGCTCTTGAAATCTGCGAGCATAAGCCAAAATTGATTCTCTGCGTTAATAATTCCAAAAAGGAAGTAACTCTTCCCGAAGGACACATTTTCTTTGACGATTACATCAAGGACAGCAGCTACGAAAATCCGCCTGTTGACTATGCACCGCATATTTATGACGAGGTTTTAAGACTTCAGACCTCAGGTACAACAGGCACTCCAAAGGGCGTTCCGCTTAACGCAATCAACGAAGTTCTTTCGGCTCACGATGTAATTATGCACTTTCCGCTTTCACCCGTTGATATTACGATGAATATGACGCCGTGGTTTCACCGTGGCGGTATTCATTCGGGCGGTCCCACACCTACCCTTTATGCAGGTGCGTGTCTTGTGATTATGAGAACATTCAACCCGAGAAGCTGCATGGACTTTATCGAAAAATACGGCATTACATTCATCACAGGTGTTCCGTCAACTCTTGAGATGCTTGCAAACCGTCAGGAAAAACATCAGAAAAACCTTTCTTCGCTCAAGGGCATTATTACCATGGGCAGTCCGCTTGAAAAAGCCGCTTGCATTCGCTATCAGGAGCTTCTCTCCCCCAACATTTTTAACGGCTACGGCACAACGGAATCTTTCTGGAATACATTTCTTCGTCCGTATGACCTTCCTGAAATGGCAGGTTCGGCAGGCAGATCATGCACAGATGATGAGGTAAGACTTGTAAATGTTTATGACGACAGAAAAGCAGAGCCCGATGACACAGTCCCCTGCGATGACAAAACAGAGGGAGAAATCATCATCAAATGCCCGAACAAAACTACCTACTGCTATGTAAATAACGAAAAGGCTACAAAAGACAAGTTCTACAAGGGTTGGATGTACACAGGCGACATCGGCACTTGGAACAGCGAGCAGTTTGTTACAGTTGCAGGCAGAAAAGATGATATGATTATCAGCAAGGGCGAAAATATTTATCCAGCAAGAATTGAGGAAATTCTCAACTCACACCCGAAGGTTCAGGAATGTATCGTAACAGGTGTTCCCGATTCAACAAGAGGCGAGTGCGTTGCGGCATATGTAATAAAAGCTGACGAAAGTCTTACGGTTGCCGAGCTTATCAATTTCTGCGACAGCTCACCGAATATTTCAAAATATCAGGCTCCGAGATACTACCGTTTTGTCAACGATCTTCCGCAAACCGCTACAGGCAAGAAACAGCATTTTGTAATAAAAAAACAGGCAGCAGAGGACCTTAAAAACGGTTTGTTGCTTAAAAAATAATTACGGATTTTCCGAATATATGTAAAGGAGAAAATATGACCGAGAAATTATACAAAGCAAAGGTTTCATACTATGAAACAGACTGTATGAACATTGTTCATCACTCAAATTTTATCAGATATTTTGAAGATGCAAGAATTCAGTATATGCACGACATCGGTTGTGATGTTGCCGAAATGCAGTCAAAAGGATTGTATATTCCAAATGTTGACGCATATGCCCGTTACAAAAAGCCGCTTAAATTCGGCGATGAGTATTCCGTTGAAGTAAGCCTTGTATTTTTTACGGGTTCAAGAATGATTTTTGACTATAAAATCTTCAACAATAAAAACGGAGAACTTTCTGCAACAGGCAGAACAACACACTGTTTTGCAACTCCCGAACTAAAGCCGATAAGCATAAAGCATTCAAATCCCGATTATTACAACAGACTTCGTGACAATACTGTCACCCCGGAAGATATTACAATAAGAAGATAAACAATTTTACAAGCAAAAAGTGCGTACCAAATTTCGGTACGCACTTTTTTGATATAGGAAAATAGGAAAATATCAGTCGTCAAAGTTGGGAGTCTGAATTGCATCGTAGCCTGTTTCTCCCGTACGGATTTTAACCGCCTGTTTAAGATAGTAGGTAAATATTTTACCGTCACCCGGGTTGCCCGTAAAGGCTGTTTTTCTGATTGCCTCAATTGTTTTTCTCTCCCATTCTTCGGAAGAAACAACAATTTCAAACTTGATTTTCGGCAAAACCTGAACATCAACCTTCTGTCCTCTTACATACTCCGACATACCTCGCTGAATTCCGCAGCCTACAACCTGATACGCTGTAATTCCGTTTACGCCGATATCCGTGAGAGCCTTTTTGACATCTACAAACATTTCTTCACGAACAACGGCCTCTATTTTTATAAGCTGAATATCGTTATTGTTTTCCATACTTTAAAACCTCCGTTAGTTGTCAAGACCGTTAAATGACGGATAAGCAGCTTCACCGTGCTGTGAAACATCAAGTCCCATAAGCTCATCTCTGAGGTCAACCCTGATTTTGCCTGTAAGAAGTCTTGTGATGCCGTAGCAGATGAGTGTTCCGACAACCGCAATTACAATTGTGATGCCGATACCTGCCGCCTGAGCACCGAACTGTGCAAACTCACCGTACACAAGACCGTTACCTGCACTGCTGTTGATTGCCGTGCATGAGAACACACCTGTGAGAAGTCCGCCCCAGATACCGCCTGTACCGTGACAGCTGAATGCGTCAAGCGCATCGTCAAAGCCGAATTTTTTCTTGCCGTATGAAATCATAATATAGCAAACGGGGCTTGTTGTCAAACCGATAATAACTGCCGCCCACATTGGAACAAAGCCGGCACCGGGCGTGATACCTACAAGACCTGCAACCATACCCGTGCTTGCGCCGATAAGCGTAGGCTTTTTGTTCTTGATAACATCGCAGAGCATCCACGAGAGCATTGCGGCTGCGGCTGAAACACCCGTTGTCATAAATGCGTGAGCCGCAAGACCGTCGGCGGCAAGTGCAGAACCCGCATTAAAGCCGAACCAACCGAACATAAGGAGCGACGCACCGAGTACAACTGTCGGGATATTGTGAATTCTGTAAATTGAATGTTCATAATCGTGACGCTTGCCGAGGAGTACGCAAAGTACAAGTGCCGAAACACCCGAACTGATATGTACAACATCGCCGCCTGCAAAGTCGAGAGCACCGATACCGTCTGCACCTAAAAGTCCTCCCTGTCCCCACACCATGTGAGCGAGCGGATAATAAACGATAAGCGACCAGAAAATTGTGAAAACAAAAATTGACTTAAACTTCATTCTGCCTGCAACCGCACCCGTAATAAGAGCAGGGGTGATTACGGCAAACATCATCTGGAACGCTGAGAATACCATATTCGGAATTGACGCGTCATCCGTGTAGCCCTCCGTGAGTGAAACGCCCTCAAGACCGAGCCAACGGAAATCACCGATAAAAGCATTTCCCGAAGGAGCAAACGAAAGCGAATAACCGAAAAGCACCCACATAACAATTCCGACACCGATAATAAAAATTGATGTCATCATTGTATTTACAACATTTTTCTTTCGTACAAGACCGCCGTAGAACATTGCAAGACCCGGAGTCATTACAAATACGAAAGCCGCACAAAGCAGCACAAAGCCTATATTTCCTGAATCCATTTTTAACCTCCACATAAACCGTTTTTGCCGAAGCAAAAAAATAAAGCTCACAATGTTTTTGTCCGATTTTGCAAGTTTTAAAAACTTTGTTGCAAAATCAGAAGAAACCAAAGTGAACTTCCTTGTCCTTTTTATATTCAGTTTTCCGAAAACTTCGTAAGACCTTTGCCTTACTGTCTTGAATTATAAAGCCTCATCAACCGATTGTCAATACTTTTTTGAATATTTTTTAAAATTTTTTGCTGTTTTTTTAAATTACAGTTTACAATAACAGGTCAAAAATCTAAGCTGCGGCACAAATTTAATTTTTGCAAGTTTATTTAATTTTCTTGCAAATTATTTTTTTGATTACAGCATATTCTTTGTAGCGTTTGTAGCGGCGAACCTCGTTCGCCAATCGGTTTGGTTACAAAACCAAACCGACTTAATATAAATTATTTGTTTAAGATAATTATGATATAAAAATACAATTGCGATTTATTCATTTCGTGTTTGCACACGAAATGATTGGCGAACACAGTTCGCCGCTACATTAAATTGTGCAAACAGCTACTATACTACGCTCGGGCATAATATGTTTTTTATATTGCAAACCATCTTCCCGACCGCAATTTTCAATTTTCAATTTTCAATTTTTTATTTAATGAACCTATCTACACGAATCAGGTACGGCGGCTCGCCGTACTGGCGGATAATATCGTCCCTACAAAATAAAAACTACGGTCAACATAGTCCTGTCAACCGTAGTTAAAATCAAGATATTTTATTTTGCAAAATCGGACGCTCTGCTTTCACGGATAATATTAACCTTAATCTGTCCGGGATATTCAAGCTCTTCTTCGATTTTTTTACAGATATCTCTTGCAAGCGGAATCATACGCTCATCATTGACAATTTCAGGCTTAACCATAACTCTAACCTCACGGCCTGCCTGAATTGCAAAGGTACGCTCAACACCGTCAAAAGAGGACGCAACCTCTTCAAGCTTCTGGAGTCGCTTAATGTAGTTTTCAACATTTTCTCTTCTTGCACCCGGTCTTGCGGCTGAAATAGCGTCTGCCGCCTGTACAAGACAGGCAACAATTGTTCTCGCCTCAACATCACCGTGGTGAGCGTGAATAGCGTGAATAACAGCGTCGCTTTCCTTATACTTTTTGGCAAGATCGACACCAATCTGAATATGTGTTCCCTCAACCTCATGGTCAATGGATTTACCGATATCGTGCAAAAGACCCGCACGCTTAGCAATTGTAGGATCAAGACCAAGCTCGCTCGCCATCATACCTGCAATGTATGAAACTTCAAGAGAGTGATCAAGCACATTCTGACCGTAGCTTGTACGGTAACGAAGTCTGCCGAGAAGCTTGACAAGCTCCGGATGAATGTTATGAACACCTGCGTCAAGCACGGCTCTCTCACCTGTACGCTTGATTTCGGATTCAACCTCTCTTCTTGCCTTTTCAACCATCTCCTCAATTCTTGCGGGATGGATTCTGCCGTCTGCAATAAGCTTTTCAAGTGCAATTCTTGCAATTTCTCTTCTTACAGGCTCAAAGCATGAGAGCGTGATAGCCTCCGGTGTATCATCAATAATAAGATCAACACCCGTAAGAGTTTCGATGGCTCTGATGTTACGGCCTTCCCTACCGATGATTCTGCCCTTCATCTCGTCATTGGGCAGAGGAACAACCGAAATTGTTGCCTCTGAAACCTGCTCAGCTGCAAGTCGCTGAATTGCAAGCGAAATAATGTTTCTTGCCTTGTCGTCTGCTTCCTCTTTGAGCTGTTCGGTATATTCCATAATCTTAACCGACTTCTCGTGAGCAAGCTCATTTTCAAGCTGTGAAAGCAAATAGCTTTTAGCCTGTTCTGCCGTGTAGCCCGAAATTTTTTCAAGCATTTCAAACTGGCTCTTTTTCAGAGTTTCAACTTCTTCGAGTTTTGCATCTGCATCACGAAGCTTTTTGTTGACCTTTTCTTCCTTGCGTTCCATATTGTCAAGCTTTTTGTCAAGAGTTTCTTCCTTTTGCTGGATTCTTCTCTCCTGACGCTGAACTTCCTTGCGTCGATCGGAAATTTCTTTCTCGCTCTCGTTTCTGAAACGATGAACCTCGTCTTTACCCTCAAGGACTACTTCTTTTTTCCTTGCTTCGGCTGTTTTGATTGCATCAGCCACAATCTTCTTTGCCTCCTCCTCAGCACTTCCGATTTCTTTCTCGGCTGTGTTTTTGCGGATGGCAATTCCAAGGAAAATACCTGCACCTGCGCCGATAACAACTGCGGCAACAATGCAGATAATACTTATCCACAATGGCAATTTGGACACCTCCTTAGTTTGATTTTTTAATATTTCACAGTTCCCAATCAATTAGACTTTAAAGGTGCCGTTAAAAAGATATTCAATTTTCATTTTTACTTTGTAAATATTTTTAATACATTATATATACATACGCAACCGCAAAACACCGTACAGGTTGCACAGAGCGTTTCAAAAGGCGAAGCGCCATAAAAATTATAAAAAATATCTATATATAACGGCTCTTTTAAAGAGTCTGATTAAAAAAGTCGCAAAAGTCAAAAACTGTACTTTTGCCAAAATCCGCATTAGCGGACGATATAATTTTATAATAAAATAACCAAATTGTCAAGAATAAGCACGCGAATTTTGCAGATAATTATTACGGAAATAAAAAAGATTACAGCTTTTTGACGGTTACAACTTAATTTTGCCTTAAAAAAGCAAAATGTGACCGTGTTTTTTACCGTATTTGTAAAAAAGTCAAAAATTTTTCGTTAAATTTTTGTCAAGCTATTGAAGAAATGAAAAAAATGTAATATAATAGAAGCACCTTAGAATTTTAGGAGGAATTTTTTTATGTCAGTAAAAGTTGCAATTAACGGTTTCGGCCGTATCGGTCGTCTTGCTTTCAGACAGATGTTCGGTGCTGAGGGTTACGAAGTAGTAGCTATCAACGATCTTACAGATCCTGCTATGCTCGCAAACCTTCTCAAGTACGATACAGCACAGGGCGGCTACTGCGGTAAGATCGGTGAAAACCTTCACACTGTAGAAGCAGGCGAAGGCTCAATCATCGTTGACGGCAAAGAGATCACAATCTACGCTAAGCCAAACGCTGCTGAGCTTCCTTGGGGCGAACTCGGTGTTGATGTAGTTCTCGAGTGCACAGGTTTCTATACATCAAAGGCAAAGAGCCAGGCTCACATTGATGCCGGCGCTAAGAAGGTTGTTATTTCTGCTCCTGCAGGCAACGACCTTAAGACAATCGTTTACAGCGTAAACGAAAAAACTCTTACAGCTGACGATACAATCATTTCAGCTGCTTCATGTACAACAAACTGCCTCGCTCCTATGGCTGACACACTTAACAAGTATGCAGAAATCCAGAGCGGTATCATGTCAACAATCCACGCTTACACAGGCGATCAGATGATTCTTGACGGTCCTCACAGAAAGGGCGACAAGAGAAGAGCAAGAGCAGGTGCTGCTAACATCGTTCCTAACTCAACAGGTGCTGCAAAGGCTATCGGTCTTGTAATTCCTGAGCTCAACGGTAAGCTCATCGGTTCTGCACAGCGTGTTCCTGTTCCGACAGGTTCAACAACAATTCTTACAGCTGTTGTTAAGGGTTCTGATGTAACAGTTGAAGGTATCAACGCTGCTATGAAGGCTGCTGCTTCTGAGTCATTCGGTTACAACGAAGATCCGATCGTTTCTTCAGATGTAATCGGTATGAGATTCGGTTCACTCTTCGATGCTACACAGACAATGGTATCAAAGATTGCTGATGATCTTTATGAGGTTCAGGTTGTTTCTTGGTACGACAACGAGAACTCATACACAAGCCAGATGGTAAGAACAATTAAGTATTTCGCTGAGCTTGGCTAATCTGAATTTACAGATTATTCTTTGGGCTGTCCTTTTTGGACAGCCCTTTTTGTTTTCCTTTTCGTAAGATATTTATCCTTATTTTTCTTTATTCGTAAAATTATGCTTTAAAATGTAACATTAAGTCGCAGTTTATAAAATATACACGAAAAATTAGTTTTAAATTTTTTGAATTTGCTTGAAATTGACATATATTTTTGGTATTATATAAGTGTGAGCAAACAATCAACAAACAACATATATTAAACAAGGAGCAATTCTTATGAATTACAGCTTTAACGAGGCAAGACCGGCTCTTGAAGTTTTTCACACCGGCGATTCAGTGCGTGCATATGATTTTTTGGGCGCACACCTCGTGAACCGTAATGACAAAAACGGAGTGGTGTTCCGTGTGTGGGCACCAACCGCAAGGAGCGTTTCGGTTGCAGGCGATTTTAATAATTGGAACAACGAGGCAAACTATATGTATAACATCGGTTACGGTGTCTGGGAAGTGTTTGTCGAGGGTGTAAAAGAGTTTTGTACATACAAATACTGCATTGAAAGCGAATACGGCGACAGGCTTATGAAAGCAGATCCGTATGCTTTTCATGCTCAAACCCGCCCCGGTCAGGCCTCTGTTGTATATGATATAGAAAGCTATTCGTGGAATGACAGCGAATGGTTTAATAAACGCAAAGAAAACAACATTTCATCGTCACCGATGAATATTTATGAAATACATGCAGGCTCATGGAGAAAATATCCTGACGGCAACTTTTTTAACTATCAAAAGCTTGCCGATGAGCTTATCCCCTACCTAAAGGAGATGCACTACACCCATGTTCAGCTTATGCCGATTATGGAGTATCCCTATGACGGCAGCTGGGGTTTTCAGACAACCGGCTACTATGCCCCGACTTCACGCTATGGCACACCGTCTGATTTTATGGCTTTTGTTGACAAGCTTCACGGTGAAGGCATTGGTGTGATTCTTGACTGGGTTCCGTCAAATTTTCCGACGGACGATTTCGGACTTGCAAGGTTTGACGGTTCGCCTCTTTATGAAAGCAATGATCCAAAAACAAGCAAGCGTGACTCATGGGGAACCTGCCTTTTCAACTACGCAAGGTTTGAGGTTACAAGTTTTCTTGTTTCATGCGCAATGTTCTGGCTCGACAAATATCATATTGACGGCTTGAGAATCGGCGCACTCTCCTCTATGCTCTACCTCGATTACGGTAAAACCGAGGGTGAATGGGAACCGAACAAATTCGGCGGAAAAGAAAATCTTGACGCTGTTGATTTTGTAAAAAGACTCAACACGGCTGTTCATATGTACCACCCCGATGTTATGATGTTTGCCGAAGAAAACACATCGTGGCCAAAGCTTACTCATAAAATAGAGGACGGCGGTCTTGGTTTCGACTTCAAGTGGAACATGGGCTGGATGAACGATATGCTGCACTATATGTCACTCAATTCGATGTGGCGGCCGTTCAATCATGACAGTCTTACTTTTAGCTTTTATTATGCTTTTTCAGAAAAATTCCTTCTGCCGATTTCACACGATGAGGTTTCTCACGGCAAAGGCTCACTCATAAAGCAGATGCCCGGAAAGTATGACGAGCAGTTTGCAGGCGTGAGAGCATTCATAACATATATGTACGCTCATCCGGGCAAGAAACTCGTGTTCATGGGAACTGAAATCGGACAGTTTGACGAGTGGAATCATGAAGAGGCAATTCAATGGGATTTGCTTGAATTTGAAAAGCATAAAAAGCTCAGAACATTTTTTAAGGAGCTCAACAAATTTTATCTTGACTGCAAGCCACTATACGAACTTGACACGGTATGGAAAGGCTTTGACTGGATTCACCATGACGATTACACAAACAGTGTTATTGCATTCAAGCGCACCGACAAAAACGGTGATGAAATTGTTTCGGTATGTAATTTTCAGCCCATCAGGCGTGACGAATACTGCATCGGTGTTCCTAAATACGGTCTTTATGACGAGGTTTTCAACTCTGATGAAGAGCGTTTCGGCGGAAGCGGTGTTGTAAACGGTAATAATATCAAAACCGAGGTAATGAAAATTCACGGTTTTGATCAGGGACTTTCACTCACTCTCCCCCCTCTCAGCGTAATCTATCTGAGGTGTACAAAGGAGCTTGAACCCGATGAAGCCCAGAAATAAAATTGATATTTTCAGTCACAAGACTGTAATTAATAAGTTTAATAAAGATAATAAAATAAATATCGGAGGTATTTTAAGATGTTTCCAAAAAAGGAAGTAGTGGCTATGCTGCTTGCCGGCGGTCAAGGCTCTCGTCTTGGTGTGCTTACCAAAAAGCTTGCAAAGCCTGCCGTACCGTTTGGCGGCAAATATCGTATTATTGATTTTCCATTATCCAACTGTGTTAATTCAGGCATTGACGCTGTAGGTATTCTCACACAGTATCAGCCTCTTGTTCTTAACGAATACATAGGAAACGGACAGCCGTGGGATCTTGACAGTATGCACTCGGGTGTAAACTGTCTCAGCCCTTATCAGGCTGTTGACGGTGCAGACTGGTATTCGGGAACAGCCAATGCAATTTATCAGAATATCAACTACATTGAGCGTTATAATCCTGAATATGTGGTTATTCTTTCGGGCGACCATATCTACAAAATGGACTACAACAAGATGCTTGAATATCACAAGGAAAAGAATGCCGCTTGTACAATTGCGGTAATTGATGTTTCGCTTGAAGAAGCCTCAAGATTCGGTATTCTCAACACAAATGAGGACGGCTCAATCTACGAATTTGAAGAAAAGCCTGCTCATCCGAAAAGCACTAACGCTTCAATGGGCATCTATATTTTCAGCTGGAAGGAACTTAAAAAGTATCTTACGGAGGATGAATTCAAAGAGGGTTCAAGCCACGATTTCGGTAAGGATGTTCTCCCTGCCATGCTTGACGCAGGTGAGCGTATGTTTGCATATCCTTTTGAAGGCTATTGGAAGGATGTGGGAACAATCGACAGCCTTTGGGAGGCTAATATGGATCTTCTTGATCCAAAGGTTACTTTAGACCTCAAGGATATCTACTCAAGAAATCCGATGATGCCTCCGCACTATGTTTCAAACGAGGCGTCAATCCAAAATTCACTCGTTGCCGACGGATGCAATGTTTACGGCAACCTTGAGTTCTCAATTCTCTTTGCAGGTGTTACAATCGGTAAAAATGCTACCATTAATTCTTCAATCATCATGCCCGGTGCGGTAATTGAGGACGGTGCCGAGGTTCAGTTTGCTATCATTGCCGAAAACACCGTTGTAGGCAAGAATGCAAAAGTCGGACAAAACCCCGAAGAAACGGAAAATCTTGACGACTGGGGAATTACTGTTGTCGGTGCAAATACCGTTATCAAAGAAAACACCGTTATCAAAGCAAAAACCATGATAGACAGCGACACGGAGGTGGACGGCAATGAGAAGTAATAATGTACTCGGTTTCATCTTTGCGGCAACACTTGACGACAAAATCCCCGAGCTTGCATCTTCAAGAACAACTGCAAGCGTTCCGATCGGCGGAAAATACAGAATTATCGACTTTGACCTTTCAAATATGTCAAACTCAGGTATCAGCAATGTAGGCATAGTTGCAAAAAGCAACTTTCAGTCACTTATGGATCATGTGGGTTCGGGCAGTGCATATGACCTTTCAAAGAGAAGAAGCAATCTTTCAATTCTCCCACCATATGACGGCAAGGCTTTTTCAAGCTTTGTTGAAACAATCTACAATATGCACGGCTACATTGAGCATTGCCGTGAGGAGTATGTGCTTATTTCACAGGGCAATGTAATTACTAACATTGATTACACAGATGTTTTTGACTTCCACTCAAAGAAAAAGGCAGACATTACACTTATATATAAGAAACATGCAATTCCGCAGGGCTATGACAGACCGATTACCCTTGATGTAGACAATGACGGCAAGGTAAATCAGATTTTTGTAAAGCCCGGTGTTGTTGACAAAGAGGTATTCAACCACGCATACGGCTCTATTCTCATCAAAAAAGATCTTCTTATGAGTGAAATCCGAAACGCCATCAGCGTTAATCAGCTTGATGTAAGGCGACTTATTCAGAGCAGTCTGGGCAGATACAGTATTTATGCTTATGAAAATAAGGGTTACTGTGCGGCAATCAGCTCAATCAACGATTACTTTGAGTTCAATATGGATCTTATGAAAAAAGAAGTAAGAGATGAGCTTTTCAATCCGCAAAGACCTATCTATACAAAGGTTAGAGATGACGCCCCGTCACGCTACGGACTTACAAGCAATGTAAAAAATTCAATCATTGCACAGGGTTGTGTTATCAACGGTGAGGTTGAGAACTGCGTTATTTCAAAGGGTGTTTATGTCGGCGAGGGGGCAAAGCTTTCTAACTGTATTGTAATGCAGGACACAAAAATAGGTTGCAATACCAACCTCAACTATGTTATCATAGATAAGGATGTTACCATCAAGGATGGTCGATCACTTATGGGATATGATTCGTACCCCATTTATATTGCTAAAAAATCTGTTGTATAAAGTTGTTTAAACAGGAGGTAATCTTACAATGAGAATTTTATACTGTGCTTCAGAGGCTAATCCTTTCTGCGGCAGTGGCGGACTTGCTGATGTAGCAGGAAGTCTTCCTCACACACTTTGCAGAAAAGGTCAGGATTGCAGAATTGTTGTTCCGCTTTACGGCACAATTCCGCAGGAACTTAAAAACTCCATGAACTTCATCACAAACTTTACCGTGCCGGTTGCATGGCGTCATCAGTATTGCGGTTTGTTCTGGGCAAGATGGAATGACTGTACATACTATTTTATTGATAACGAATATTATTTCAAGAGAGGCACTCTCTACGGTCATTATGACGATGCTGAAAGATTTGCGTTCTTCTCCCGTGCAATCCTTGAAATGCTTCCTTACATTGATTTCCATCCCGACATCATTCATTGTAATGACTGGCAGACGGCTCTTGTTCCTGTTTATTACTACCTGTTCTATTCACATAGACCATGGTACTACAACATCAAGAGTCTGTTCACTATTCACAACATCCAGTATCAGGGTGAATACGGCTGGGAAGTTAACACAGAGTGCGTTGGCATTCCTGCTTCCGAAACAAAGATTCTTGAAATGAACGGCAAACTCAATATGATGAAGGGTGCTATAGAAACAGCTACCCGTGTTTCAACGGTTTCTCCAAGCTATGCGGCTGAAATTAAAGACCCGTGGTTCAGTTGGGGACTTCATGACGAACTCAATCTTCGTCATTACAAGCTTTGCGGTATCAAGAACGGTATTGACACAGAAAGCTACAATCCCGAAACAGACTATCAGCTTTATCGCAACTATTCAAAGGACGATATGAGCGGCAAGGGCGAATGTAAGCGTGCTTTGCAGGAGCGTTTGTGTCTTGAACAGCGCTGGGATGTTCCGCTGGTCGGTATGGTAACAAGACTTGTTGCACACAAGGGACTTGACCTTGTAAGAATGGGCCTTGAGGAGCTTATGAACACAGAAAATATGCAGTTTGTAATTCTCGGTTCAGGTGACAAGGAGTACGAGGACTACTTCAACTATATGCAGGCTAAGTATCCGGGCAGACTTTGCTTCTGTCACGGCTTTGTTCCCGAACTTGCAAGAAAGATTTACTCAGGTGCAGATATTTTCCTTATGCCTTCTGCTCAGGAGCCTTGCGGTCTTGCACAGATGATTGCACTCCGTTACGGCACAATTCCTGTTGTTCGTGAGGTTGGCGGTCTTAAAGACTCTGTTTTCGACAGTGCCGACAACTACGGTAATGGATTTACATTCAAAAACTATGAATGTGCAGATATGCAGCTTGCCGTAAGACGAGCATTGTGGGGCATTCAGGACGACCAGGGTTGGCATCAGCTTATGTGGCGTGCTATGATGAGCGACAACAGTTGGGATCGTTCGGCTCAGGACTACATCAATCTCTACAACGATACCCTCAAGTGGGCTTAATCCTGCAGTCAAATTTTATAAAAAAATTCAGTCGGAAAGCGGATTTCAAATTTGCTTTCCGACTTTTATTTTATTTGAAATAGCAATCTCGTAGGGGCGGATATTATCCGCCAGCACGGCGAGCCGCCGTTCCCAATTCGAGCAGATAGTTTGATAGAAAAACAATTCCAATGCCCGAATTAGGTGAATTTATGTTTACAAAAAATTATTTTTCACAAAAACAAAAAAGGTTGGAAACTACTGCGGGGAGCAGTCGATTTCCAACCTTAAAGTTTTGGATTAGTTTTTCATCAGGTTCTCTTTATTGCGTGCGGAACACGAATTTTACCTGCAAGCTTACCAAGAGCAAACACAAGAATAATCTCGGGAATGCACTTAACGGCAACACTGATGAATCTTGCTGTAAGATAAACTGTGTACGGTGTTGAACCGCCGCCGTAGAGTGTGTAAAGCCAAAAAGCTATGAGGAATGTTTCAACGCAGAGCATATTTGTAAACCATGCAAGAACAACTCTGAGCGGAGTTACATTGTTCTTATAAAGAAACATACCGTAGATAAAACCTGTAATAAAGCCGTTGATTGTAAAGCCGGGGAAATATGCGCCTGTCGGGGCAATGATAAATGAAAGAATATCTCCCAAAGCGCCGACAATTGCAGCAGGAATCGGTCCGAACATTACGCCTGTTACGGCAATGGGAAGGAACGCTGCGCTGAGCTTTACATTGTTTCCGAAAAACGGAAGTGTGCTGTTTGCAAAAAATCCGAGAACAATACGAAGTGCAAGCAGCATTGCAATTGCCGCAAGAGCGTAGATACTCTTCATTTCAAGCAAAGAGCTTTGAATTTTTTTGAGTTGTGACATATTTTTTACCTCCTGAATCTCTGTTGTTGCTTCAGGAAGAAAAAAGCGGACAGATTGCTCTGCCCGCTGAATTATATGTCCCAAAGTAACAGCGGGATGCGAAATCTGTACCGCAGGATAAACCTTTCGTTCTTGCGGCAACTCCCCGTCCGCAAAACACTTCACGCACAAATTTCTACTCTGTGATAGATGTCTTTCGACACCGTATACTATTATACGCCTGAATTTGCTGTTTGTCAACCAAAATTTAATTTCGGATTTACTGAACCGTTGCTTTTTTCTTCTTTGTAAGAAGGGCATCGAGGCTGTTGATAAGTCTTGAAAGCGGCTTGTAGATTATGAAAACAACTACCGAAATGATGAGTCCCTTAATGATGTTGAACGGACCTACGCAGTACAGGCAGAATGTAAATGTGCCGTCAATTGCAGGGAAAATTGCCTGTCCCATTTTAATAATTTCTGTAAGCGGCATAAATGACGAGTAGAGCGGAACAAGCACGAATGTGTTGAGAACCACACCGATTGCCGCCATTGCAACCGTACCCGTAAGCATTCCGACAATCGCACCGACTCTTGTTTTTTTGTACTTGTAGATGAAACCTGCCGGCAAGATAAACGAACAGCCGATGAGGAAGTTTGCAAGCTCCCCTACTCCGCCTGTGCTTGTGCCTTTGATAAGAAACTTAACGAGAATTTTTACAAATTCAATTACTGCACCGGCAATCGGACCCATGCTGAATGTTCCGACAAGAACGGGAACTTCGGAAAAATCGAACTCATAGAATGACGGTGCGATGAATCCGAGAGGAAATTCAAAGAACATAAGAACTGCCGAAAGCGCAGCAAGCATTGCGGTTACGGCAAGCTTTGTTGTCTTTGCCGTGTTGTCTGAATTAATTGTTTTTGCTTTTGATTTTGTCATTACGACCACTCCTGAAAAATTATTTCGAGTTGTCGGGAAAAAGAAAAATCCCGCTACAAATGTAACGGGATTGCGTACCAAAATAAAACAGACGAACCGCCTGTTCTGCCGCATCTTCTCGTATCCGGACTATAACCGTCGGTGTCTGAATTTCACAGACTCGGCAGGCTTTCACCTGTTAGTGGACTTTAACCACCGGTGGAGAATTTCACTCCGCCCCGAAGACAACTGTTGATTATATTATATGCCGATTTTCGGATTTGTCAATATCTCTTCAGTGTTTTGAGATATTTTTTTGTTTCATCGTCAATTCTGAAACTTTCAACGCATTTCCGAATCATTTTATTAAAGGTTGCATTATCAAGCGAATTTGACTTTATGTACCGCATAGTCTGTTCTCTGCACTTTGCAAGTGCAGTTGCAACAAGCCATGCACTTGCCATACTCACATAATAATGCGGATTTTTCGCATTGTCACAACATTCAAGCACCGTGTCTATGTACTCATCTTCAAGATAATAGTCGAGCATCAGCACAAGACCTGCACGAATTATCCACGGATTGTCGCTTTTGGTGTATTCACAAACATGAGGAAAAAATTCTGATTTGTACTTTTTGGTTTCTTTGAGATTTGCACAAAAGCCGTCGCAAACCGCCCAGCTGTCTATACGCTGTACAAAATCATCGCTGTACATCAAAAATTCTTCATAGTTTTCGGTTTTGAGCAAACCGATTACAATACCTCGCATTGTTTTTTCTTCATAAGAATTATCAGTTGTCTGCTCTAAAAAACTGCGTCCGTTGCCCTTAGAAATTTCCTTGCCGAGCTTTCGCATAACAGGCATTCTTACTCCGATAAAAAAGTCCTTGTCATTGTCGGGAATCAATGAGGAATGAAAGCTTCTGTACTTTTCATCGGCATATGAACGAAGTTCTTCTACAAAATCATCATAGTCATTTTTAGTCCAATTATCTCTTATAAGCTCCATAATGCACCGTTATTTTTGCTTATTTTTTCTTTTGCTGTCGTAAATTTCACATGGTGAGTTCAAATCAAGATATGCAATATCGTGGTGTGGCACTCTGTCCTCAACCGGCGGAAGCTGCATATAATCACCGAAAACCATTCTGAGGTACTCGTCATAGCCCGACATACACGGCATTTTTATGCCCTCAAATGTGACATAATCAACGCCCGAATAAATGTGTTTCGGATACTCAATTTTCATCCAATGAGGGCCCGAACAAAGCTCCGTTACACACTTGTTTTTATCAAGCCTGTACTTAATCATATGCTTTTCGGCAGTTCTCCAAATTTTTTCTCGGAGCTTTTTCCCTCTGAAAATTGAAAGCAAAGCCTTACTGCCTGCCCCCACAATTCCGCCGTGCTTTTCGGGAACAACCTGAGCCAAAAACAGCGAATAAAGCATTGTCCACACATACTGCATTTTGCGTGCAAAACGGCTGTCGGGACAAACATCAAGCGGAAAGACATCAAGCACAAGTCCGTGCGGAATATCAACCTCGGTCTGATTTGTCTTGACCATAGTGTAATTTGTGTCGGTTACGGTCATAAAAATATTGCCCGTGAACATATCGCTGTCGGTTTTGAGAAGTCGAAATCTTCCGTCTGCGCCCTGTTCATGCCAAAGCTTGTACAGCTTTTCGTAGTCCTCTCGTGGCAGCATAACATCAACATCATCATCCCACGGAACGAATCCGCCGTTTCTGAGCGCACCGATTAACGCACCGCCGATGAGATAGAATGTGAGATTGTTCTTTTCGCAAAAGTCCCTGAAATACACGAGCATATCAAGCTGTTTAAGCTGTAATTCACGCAAAAGTTCGGGGGTAAGTTCTACTTTTTCAGTCATAAGTATCTCCGTAAATATCAAATACGGGCGGAGATTATCCGCCCAAAAAATTATTTGTATGAATGACCGGGAAGTGTGTTTTCCCTGATTTTTCTTTTTACCTTTTCAATGTGTTCTTTCGCACCGCTGTTTTTGATTTTCTTCCGCCATGACGGAATCTGAATCAAACCAACAATCGTACCTATTCCGTAGGCAACATGGAGCAACGGGAAAATGAACGGCAAAAACACAAACTGAGGCTGAACATTTTTCATTGTGCAACATCCGACAGCGTTTACAATATCAAACATTCCGTAAATTATCAAAAGAATGTACAAAAAAAGCGGAAGTCCGAGAAATGCAAGCACGGAACAGCCGAGAAGTGCCATTACAAAAAGAAACGGTGCAAAGTGAAAGTATGAAAGACAACCGGGACATTCCGAGAGTGTAAGTCCTATCCACCGTCCGTTTGAATACTTCTGCCTTATCATTCCGTGAAGGTCGTTTCGTGAATGCTGATACGAAATAATATCGGGACAACAGCACATCTTGTAGCCCGCCATTCTAATGCGGTAGTGAAATTCATTATCCTCGGTTCTGCCGAGATTTTCGTTAAATCCGCCGACCTTGGCAATAACCTCTCTGCGGTAAGCCGCATGAAAAAGGCTGTCAAGATATTCCTTTTGCGCAAGCGGTCGTCTGTATGACGCAACCGAACTGCCGAACAGAGAATCCTCAGCCGCAAGCAAGGTAAGCTTCCAGCTTGAAACATTTGAAGTGATATTCGGTCTGCCGCCGCCTACAACATTTTCGCCCTGCTTTATGTTATAAACATTTCGTGAAACAAAGTTTCTCGGAATTCTTGCGTGAGCGTCAACTCTTATGATAACATCGCCCTTTGCGGTCATCAGAGCGGCATTCCATGAGGTTGCCTGATTACGCTTTACGCATTGAACAACGGACACATTCCAAAAGCCGTAGTCGGTATCACGGAATTTTTCCATTTTCTCTTTAGTATCATCGGTTGACATACTGTCAACAAATACCACCTCAATTTTATCATGCGGATAGTCCTGAAGTGCAATATCCCTGAAAAGTCCGCTCAAAGCATTCGATTCGTTATAGGCTATCATACAAAGTGAAACTAACATATAATATCTCTGCTCCCTTCAAGCTCGAACAACCATTTTGCAGACATTGCAGAGGTTGTCAGAAAATAAGGTACGGCATAAAATGCCGGAACAACAAAAAAGCACAAAGCCGCCCAGCCGATAAAGCCGATAAACAGCTTTATTGTGGGGATGAAGTTCTTTATTGAAAAAGCCATCATTCTCGGAAGATAAACTCCGAGCGGCAGATGTTCGTTAAAACCGTAAGCCAAAAATGTATAATGAACAAAAATAATGTAACACACCACAACAACCGCAGTGCTGACGATAAACGCCAAAACAAGCAATACAGCCACAACCGCCGTGAGTGAGGGTGAATTGTCAATTATTTTATCCGAAACCGCACTAAGATAATTGAACACATTGAGCAGACCGCTTATGATAAAAAACAAGCCGACTGAAATTACATCAAGAATAACAGACTTAAAAAATAATTTCGGCTTTTTATAATAGTAAAAAACATCAAGAGGACTGCACTCTCTGCCCCTGACTACATTACACACACTTCTGTAAACTCCGTTTATGAGCGGCAGACACACAACAACAAAAGCAAAAAATACAAGCCCGAAAATCATTGTAAGCATCTGCTGAGTCTGATTCAGATTTTTTACATCATAAAGTCCTGCCACAGACATTGCAAGGCTGAACGCAAACAGCCCTGTCAAAAATGCAAGCACAGCGACCATTATCTCTGAGATAATTACCGACCGGTTTCCCTCAAGAACCTTTTTTGCCTGTTTTCTAACAGTTTTTTCCGTATTCATTAGCATTCCCTTTTCATCTGAATTTGTTCATAACGAAACGCATTATTCTCCGTCAGTAAACATTCTGTACATTGCCTCAAGGCAAATCTGAGCGTGTTTAAAAAAGTTCTCCTTATCCATACTTTCGTCTGCATTGTGCATACGAACATCATCATTTTTGAATGCAGGACCGAATGCAACACCGTTACCTCCGAGCATTCTTGCGTATGTTCCGCCGCCTGTTGAATAAAGCTCAGCCTTTTCACCTGTTACGCTTTCATAAGCGTCAGAGAGAAGCTTTACAAGCTTGCTGTCCTTATCGGCATAAAGCGGTTCTTCGTGATTGAGAACAGTAACCTTGAGGTCGCTGATTTTTGCAACCTTTTTGAACTGTTTGAGAACTCTGTTTCCGCTCACGGTAACGGGATAACGGATATCAAACACAGCCTTTGCGGTCTGTCCCTCAATATTCACGCTGCTGAGGTTTACGGTGAGCGAGCCCGAAACAGCGTCGCTCATTTTAAGACCGAGTGATCTGCCGTTTGTTTCCTTGTTAATTGCGTAGTCAATAAATGAACAGATTGAACCTGTTTCCTTTGTTGTGTAAACATTTGAGATAAGATCAACAAGTGCAGCTGCGGCATTGTAGCCCTTGTCCGGTTCACACGCATGAGCCGCTTTGCCACGGCTGATTATCATAAGACCGTCAATAGTGTAATTAAATTCAAAATCACCGTCACTTGCGTCTGCAAGGCGCATGAGAGTCTGCTCGTCATAGTCTGACGAATCAAGCATTACATACGCTCTGTCGGGAACTGCATTAACTGCTCTGCCTGCATGGAACTGGCTGAGTGTTGTTGCATTATTTAAAAGTGTGCTGACTTCAAGCTGAAGAATACCCTTTTCGGCAAAGCAGATGCCGTAGTCGCTGTCGGGAGTGAATGCCATGTCGGGAAGTGGATTTTTCTTGAAATAATTTTCCATATCCTCCATACCCGTTTCTTCACCCGTGCCGTAAATAGCACGCAGAGTGTTCACACCCTTTACACCGCTGTCCTTGATTGCTTTCAAACAATAGAGAGTAACAAGAGCCGCACCCTTGTCGTCTGCAATTCCTCTGCCGTAAAGTCTGCCGTCCTTTTCGGTAAGCGCATACGGCGGAACGCTCCAGCTGTTTCCCGCAGGAACAACATCAAGGTGAGTAAGCACACCGCAAAGCTTTCCGCTGTCGCCAAGGGTTATATGACCGCTCTTGTCGGTTGTTCTCTCCCCTGTCAGTCCGAAATCTTCTGCTCTTTTAAGAATAAAATTCAAGGCATTATCACACTCGTCATTCTTTTCACCGTCAACCGATTCAAAAGAAAGAAGTGTGTTAAGATCCTTTAAAAGTTCGTCTTTGAAGTCAAGTATTTTGTTTCCAAACATAATAAATACCTCCGTACTTAAATGCTGATTATATCTTTATCAGTTTTTATTTTTTCTTTTTTTAACTGTTTTAACGGTCACAATAACCGCACAGTAGATTAAAAATGCTCCGAATGCGCAAAGGCTGATTTTGACACCTGTTGAAAATCCGGGTGTTTCGTAGGTGAACACAATGTCACACTTTTCGCCCTTTGGAATCTTAACAGCCATAAAGCCGTAGTCAACCTTTTCAACATCTGCCGCCTTGCCGTTTACAGTTGCGGTAAAACCATCGCTGTAAGGAACGCTGAAAAACAACAGGTTATCGTCACCCTTTTTATTATTGTAAACAGCCTTAAAGCCGTTATCTGTATATTCAAATGAAGTACAACTGTTCAAGGCTCTGAGATTACAAACCTTTTTGTAATCTGAATTACTGTAATCAAACTTTTCCGTAATGCTGTCGTAATCCTCCGGATGTTTGCCGTACAAAAGCTTGTACTTTTCATCGCTGTAGCCCGTAATATCGGAATACTTCTTCATAAGGTCACGGGGAAGAACCATTGCGTAGAGCAAAGCCTCGGACTTGTGTGCGTTCGTCACAAGGTCAAATTCTTCTTCGGCAATGAACTTATCAAAGGTGTATCCCATAGGAATGTAGTATTCGTTGCGGTAAATATCAAAACGGTTCTGCGTTCTGAGATATTTCCAACCCGGCATTCTTGTGTTGCCGTTTTCGTCAATGAATGAATTCAGAGTTCCTGATTTTCCGTCGCCACGGTAATCAAAAAGATACTTACAGCTCAGAAACGGGCGAAGTCCGTATACATCAAGGTCAGGTCTTGACGCAACATCCCTTGTAATTCCGAGTGCATCGTAAAACTGCATTATAGATGTTGAAACAGAACTCTGAAAGCAGTTAATGCTCTGAATCTGCCAGAACATTGCCGTGTTGTCAACACATTCGTAAAAATCACTGCGAACATTGTCAATATCGGCAATTGTGATACCGTCACGCCTGTTTATGATATCTTCTTTGATGGTATTTGTACTGCTGCTTGAGAAATAGCCTGTGGCGATTATAAAATACGATGTGAAAAGCGAAACGCTCAGGATACCAACAGTGAGCATAACCGTAAATCTCTTTTTATTTCGTCTGAATTTTTTGATGATGAGAACGAACGCAAGCAGACTTAACAAAGCCATAAGAACATAGAGCCAATAGCGTTCAAATGTTGCCTGAGTGCCGATAACCGTATTTTGAATATCGCCGCTCTCCTCATCCGTATAGCTCACAGGCATAAGACCTATCAGCAGAGTTGCGCCTACCGTAATTCCTGCCGACCAACGAATCGCCCTGTTCCAATCGGTTTTTCTGTTTTCAAACGCCTTGATTGTTGCAAGAACAAGCATAAGCACGCCCATATAGAACCATCTTGCGTAGTAAATTGAGCTGTTCATAAGCTGGAACATACTGTTCAAAACAGGCACACACGCAAACACAGCAAGCACGGCAAGAAGCTTTTTGAGCCAGCTTTTTCGGCAAACCTGAAAATATGCGATAACTCCCGTCATTCCGACAAGCGGCAACCATGCCGCAACAGACGCCCATCTGCAATTTGAGCTGGGTGTGAACACAGGAAACGCAGGCATATCTGCGGGGAAAAACAGGCTTAAAATTATCAGCCAGTATTTTTGCGGTTGACTGTAGACAAGCGAATCCCAGCCGTTCGGAAGCTCGGCAAGCCTTGGGTTTCCAATTAATCCGAGCACTGACGGCAGCAGTATGAATGCCGTTGCAAGGAATCCTATGATAACCTCAAGCGCAAGCAAGAGAAAATTTTTAACTTTAAATTTGTAGGTTTTGGTAAGCGTAATCATAAGAAAATAGATGATTACGAACAGAACCTGTCCCACAAAGAAGTAGTAGTTCACAACACAGGCGGAGAATACCGCAAGTGCGAACACCATTCTTTTTCCGTCATAGATGAATGCGTCAAGTGCCGCAAGCAACAGCGGAAACATTATCATCGGTTCATGAAAGTGGAAAAAGAACACATTGTAGATTGAAAATCCCGAAAATGCATACAGCAATCCGCCTACAAGAGCGAAATTCCTGTCAGTCACATATCTTTTTAAATAGAGATATGCGGAAAGTGACGCACAGCCGAATTTTAAAATCAGCAACGGTCCGATAAGATACGGTACAGCCTCACTCGGGAACGGAATTGTCAGCCAAAAGAACGGACTGCCAAGAAGATAAAAGCTGAAGCTTGAAAGCATATCAGTTCCGAGGTCAACATTGTGCATCCAAGCCATATCACCGTTTCTTACGGCATCATGCACAAGCTGATAAAACGGAATTTCCTGAACATTGAAATCGCCGTAATAATAGAAAACACCGCCCCCCATTATGATAAACGGAAGAAAAAGTGCTGTTGCGGTTATAATTGATATAAGAAACACACGCAAACCGAATAGTTTTTGTGTCGGATATTTTTGCAAAATCCTGCTCGGCATAAAACCCTCCACGGAGCAAAAAGTCTGAAAAAATCTTTTTTTCGATAATTTCTTTACTTTTAAATTATGAATAGTATAATCAGTAATATAAATGTCCTTCAACGTCATTTATTCAAAAGACACCTACATATTCAATTCGGAGCAACGCTCTGCTTTGCTTGCAGAGAACAGAGGACACTCGCATTTAGATTACATTATAACATAATGCGATACAAATTGCACTAATTTTTAGCAAAAAACAGGAGAAACTACCTATGAATATTTCACATTTTTACGCAATGCTTTCAAGAATGAGATACATCAACCGTTGGGGACTTATGAACAACACACGCTGTGAAAACCTCAGTGAACACAGTCTTGATGTTGCAATGATTGCGCATTGCCTTGTTTTGATTCACAACAAGCGTTTCGGCGGTAATCTCAATGCCGAAAGAGCCGCATTGCTCGCACTTTTTCACGATGCAACCGAAATCATAACGGGCGATATGCCGACTCCCGTAAAATACTTCAACCCCGAAATCAAAAATGCCTACAAGGAAATTGAAACAACGGCAGGCAACAGGCTTGTGTCGATGCTTCCGGATGATTTTAAGGACGATATGGATAAAATCATCAAAATGAACGGTGCAGGTGACGATGAACTTAAAAAATATGTAAAAGCGGCGGACAAGTTTTCTGCACTCATAAAATGTATTGAAGAAATAAAAATGGGCAACAGCGAGTTTTCAAAGGCAAAAGAGGCAACCGAAAAATCAATTCACAACATGAATATGCCCGAAAACGAGGTGTTTGAAAAAGAGTTCCTTCCGTCCTTCTATTTGTCACTTGATGAACAGGATTGACAGTTACCGACAAAAAAATCAATATTTTCAGTCAGATTTTTCGCTAAAACTTTACGAAAAGGCAGATTTTAATTCTAATTTAGCATTAAAAGAAATTCTCATATGGTATAATAAACTATACTTATGTATTGTGTGCTTTTTACCCGATTGGAGGAGTAATATGCCAAATTACGAAAAAAACAGTCAGAAAAGCAATTTTGTTGACATAAGCTCAAATAAGCAGGTCAAAAAATTATACAACAAAAAAGGCAGACTCAAAAGGATTCTCTGCCTTGTGTTTTCGATGATTTTCCTGTTGGGCGGCGGCGGAATGCTCTACTACTATTCATTTCTTGATACTCTCAACTTCAAGGATCTTGACGACACAAACACCAACAACACAGCAGCTACCAACTCATCGGTTGCACCGCTTGAGGGCGACACAACAAACCTTTCGCTTTCAGAGGGAGAGCTTCTGCAGAACTCCAAGGAGCTTAATGTTATGCTCTTTGGCGAAGACAATTCAAACGGCGATAAACACGGCAGAAGTGATACAATGATTATGATGACCATTGATAACAACCACAAAAAGCTTAAACTGACATCATTCCAGCGTGACACCTATGTTTATATTCCGGGTTACGGATATGACAAGCTCAACTCATCTTATAACTACGGCGGAGCAAAGCTTTCAATTCAGACAATTGAAGCAAACTTCGGCATCAAGGTTGACCGTTATGCGGTTGTTGACTTTGACAGCTTTAAGAAGATTATCGACACCCTCGGCGGTGTTGATATGGAAGTTACTCAGGACGAAATTGACTACATCAACTATCAGATGTACAAGAACAATCAGGCTGACACAAGAACAACTATCACAGACGCACCCGGTACTGTTCATCTCAACGGTCAGGAGGCTCTTTGGTATGCTCGAAACAGAGGTCTTACAAAAGGCGAGGACGGCAACGAAATCGGTCTTGACGGTGACGACTGGGACAGAACCTCAAGACAGAGAAAGCTTCTTGAAACTTTGTTCACAAGTATGAAAAGTGCAGACCTCGGTCAGATTGTTTCAATTGTAAGCTCTGTCGGTCCTCTTGTAACAACAAACCTCAAGAAGGACGAAATCACAGCACTTGTTTCTCACGCTCTCACATATCTTTCCTATGATGTAGAGCAGTATTATGTTCCTGAAGAAGGTCTTTGGTACTACGATGATAAAACAAAAACATGGGACGGTAGAATCACATCAACAATTAAGATTTCAGACCTTGACGAACAGAGAAAGAAGTTTGCAAGCTTCGTTTTTGAAGAATTGTTTACAGGCGGCACTTCTTCAAAAGAAACAACCTCCGCATCAAATTAAATATTGAACAAAATGCAGACAGCCAATAATCGGCTGTCTGTTTTTTACGGCGAGCCGCCGGCAGCGTGTCGCTGCACCCTGTTCGTGAAGACAGGTTAATTAAATGAAAAATTGAAAATGGAAAATGGAAAATTGCGGTCGTGAAGACAGTTTGTTTAAATACAAAACATATTATGCCCGAGCGTAGCATTTGCAGTTTTTTCTACAAACCAAGCCGTAAGGGCGGATATTATCCGCCTGCTCTAATGAATTTTTTGTTCAATAAATATGTTTTGATATGATGAAAATACTGATTATCAATAACTTTGCAACTTTCATAAAATTAAATCTATCACCATTTTTTGACGAAACATAAATTTTCGTTCAAAACAAAAATGCATCAGAACCTTACTTGGAATCTGATGCATTTTATTTGTTTGATTATTATTCTATTTTCGTATAATAAATACTCAAAAACAGCTGATAAAATTCTGCCTCGCTGACATTGAATTCTGCGTACTTTGAACCCATTGTAACCTGACCGGGGACTGAAACCATATCAATTCCGTTCATACCGCCAAGCACAGCCTGCTGAGCAAGATATGACACCTTTGACGGGTTAAGATTTGTACATGAATACGGAGCGGACGCATTGAACAAATCAATCGGCGTGGTTAAATCTTCCTTTGTCTGCTGAAGAACCGTATTCATAAAAGACTGAATGTAAACCTTCTGTCTTTGCATACGCATATTGTTTGAATCGGTCTTGCTTGTATCACGGGTTCTGACAAAGCTTTCAGCCTGCTGTCCGACAAGGTGATAGCTTTCTCCCTCAACAAACTCCCCGATTGTTTCGGGTGACACAACATCAACACCGCCAACGCTGTCGTTAAGAGCGGAAATGCCGTCAAGGTCAAGCGAAAAGTATGTATTAATCGGAATGTTATAGAACAGCCTCTGAACTGAATTTACCGTATTTTCACAGCTTGATTTCTTACCGTCACCGTATGAATACGAAAGACAAATCTGCTGTTTTTCCGTGCCGGCATACGCACCGCCTGCTGAATACATTGTGACATCAACCATCGAATCTCTCGAAATGTTGAAGAGCGTTATTTTACCGTTTGAAGTGTCGATTGACACAAGCATAAGCACATCCGCCTGACCGCCGCTCGCCTTGACTTTGCTGTTATTATTTTCGTCAAGGTTGCGCTTGTCAACACCGATACACAGAACATTCGTCACCTTTTCGTTGAACTGATATGTTTCACCGTTATATACGACATACTTACCGTTTTCCTCGGTTTCAATGCCCTGTGGGGCTGTAACATGAATATCCGTATTAAACAGCTCGTTTCCGCCCTGATAAATCAAATACGCAACCGTACCTACGGTGAGTATAACTAATCCAAGTAATGTACAGCCGATTGACAAAAGCACCTTTTTCCAGGTTTTCATCTTTCGATGCTTTGAATGGTGATGATGCGACTTTGATCTATGCTTTTTATAGTGATTTGTGGTGTTACTTTTCACGACAATGCTGTCGGAATCAAGACCGTACACATCTGTATTTACTTTTTTCTTTTTCTTTATTAACTTGCTTTCTCTGAAAATATAACCTTCTATATCCAACCTTGAAGGATTGCTTACATGCTCCTTACTGTTCTTTTCTCTTTTCGATTCAAGAATTTCCGGTGTATTCGGATCAAGCTTGTTCTCTATATTTTCAGTTGTTGCCTCAGCCGAACTTTCATTTTGTCGGTTCATCTTTCTTCAGCACTCCCTGCACAAGATATCTTCCGTCACCGCTGTTTAAGCATGTGCTTAAAACAAGAATTTTATCATCGGTAGTAAGCTCCGTATTTCTCTTGTTCACAGAAACAGAATGTGGGTTTTTAATCATATTGAGATAATCCGAAAATACATTGTCATCGGAAAAATCAAACGAATTCATAATGTGTCGGTTATCATATTCAAAAGCTGACACAATTTCGTATGTAAGCTTTCTGTCGGGAGTGTAAACATAGATGTACCTGTTCTTGTTAAAGAAATCGGCATCATAAAAGCGATGGAGCGTTGCAAACATTGAGCCGTTTGCCATATTATGACCGTAAAGCACAGTCACTCTGTCGGAATAATCACGCTTGTTGCACATCTGCGAATAGATACTGCCCGAAAAGCTGTAATTCTTATAAATATCGTGGTCAAGATATAAGTTATCGTCAAGATGACTTTGCAAAACAGGATAATTTACATTTGTATTCGGAATGTAAATCCACGAATAAATGTCGCTGTTTTGCTGTTGAAGCGACTTGAAGTCAATCGGATTTTCGACCTTTTTCACATTGATTGACGGTGAAGTTACTTCTGTTGCAGAGGTTGTACCGTTTTCAATGCCTGACGCATACGAGCCTGCGATGTTATCAAGACTTTTTCGTTCGTTATTTTCATTTAAGTTTTTAACGACTATGTACGCAAGTGTGCCGATAATTGCAGCCACAAGCAAAATAATCAAAGCTATAAGAAATTTGTTTCTTTTTCTGCTCATATCAAAAACTCCCAATCGGTTATATTGTATCATTTTTGTGTCAGTATGTCAATTAATCATTACTTGTTAGTAAAATTTTATTACAATTTACAAACTACTGCATCTGCAATACAAAACCTGATTATTCAAACATCTAATGAATAAAAAAGAGACTTCCTTATGAGAAGTCTCTTGATTTTTAGTTAAGGTTGGATTATTTGCTCTTTACAAGCTTGAATACAGCCGCACCGCAAGCCGCAAGAGAAAGAACTAAAATTGCATACGGTACAACATCGCTTGCGCCTGTCTTTGGTGAAGTTGTTGAATCATCTTTCTTTGCCGTAGCTGTAGCAACAGGACCTGTTGTGCCGCCGCTGCTTGCCTTACGGTAATAAGGAGTACAAACAAGGTCACCTGAAATAATAATATTCATATTAGGATCTGTATACTTGCTGTCGGTTCTGAAAGGACCGCCCGAAATTTCCCAGTGATCAAAAACATAACCGTCATAAGGAAGCGGCTCAATGTAAACATGCTGTTCGCCGTTTTCGTCAATACCTGTTGTGAACTTATAATCACCGTCACCGCCCTCTGTCGGAATAACTTCAACCTTATATTTGAATGTACTCGGCTCCGGACTTGCGGCAGCAAATGCGGGAACTGCCGACAATAACATCATCATAACTGCAAATAACACAGCAATTGTCTTTTTCATCACATAATCCTCCTAATTTAACCCGTTCTAACTTTGGGATATAATACTATTCAAAAATTATACTTAATTATAGCACATATTCATTTATGTGTAAAGTCTAAAGGAACAAAAATATTTTTTCAATACAACCAAAAATATGGGCTGTTTCTTGTTAAAAACGCAAAAAATACAGCTTTTTTACACCGAAAGCTATTGCATATAAACTGCTGAAAATGTATAATAAAGGGGAGTAATTTTAATTACCTTGAAAGGAAAGCTATTATGAATATTTCATCAATACAGGAACAGATTCTCAAGCTGAAAAAGGAAAAGGATGTCTGTATTCTTGCCCACAGCTATCAGGCGCATGAAATTCTTGAAATTGCAGATTACACAGGCGACAGCTACAAGCTGAGTGTTGACGCAAGCAAAGCCGAAAACAAGAACATTCTTATGTGCGGCGTAAGATTTATGGCTGAAACCTGCAAAATTCTTTCACCTGAAAAAACCGTTTACCTTGCACAGCCTGTTGCCGGCTGCAGTATGGCAGACCAGATGGACAAACAGCTTATTTCTCAGGTTAAGAAAATGTATCCCGATTACACAGTCGTTGCATACATCAATACTACGGCAGAACTCAAAACAATTTGCGATGTATGCGTAACAAGCTCATCGGCTGTTAAAATCGTAAACAATCTTGACAATAAGAACATTCTCTTTATTCCTGACTGCAACCTTGGAGACTATGTTGCAAAGCAGTGTCCAGACAAGAACATCAAGCTTCTCAACGGAGGTTGTCCGATTCATGCCTGCGTAAATGTTGAGGATGTTAAAAAGGCTAAGGAGCTTCATCCGAACGCACTCGTTCTTGTTCATCCCGAATGCACTCCCGAAGTTGTTGCTATGGCTGATTATGTCGGCTCAACATCGGGCATAATGAATTATGCAAAGAAATCCGATGCAAAGGAATTCATTATCGGTACAGAAATCAGCATTGCCGAACATTTGCAGTATGAATGTCCCGACAAGAATTTCTACGCTCTTACATTAAAGCTCATCTGCCCGAATATGAAATCAACAACACTTGTTGATGTTTACAACTGCCTTAACGGCAACGGCGGAGAAGAAATCAAGCTTGACGATCAGACTATCACAGATGCAAGAAAGTGCATTGACGAAATGATCAGACTCGGCTGATAAATGATGCAAGAAAGTGCATTGACGAAATGATCAGACTCGGCTGATAAATTACTTATGAACGCAAATCTGTTCGGGAGGACTAAATGACTAACAAAGCATTGATTGCAATGAGCGGAGGAGTTGACAGCTCGGTTGCCGCATTTCTTACCAAGGATATGGGATATGACGCAACGGGCATTACCCTCAAGCTCTTTGATAACGAAGATATCGGTGAAAAGCGAGAAAAAACCTGTTGTTCTCTTGATGACATTGATGATGCAAGGAGAGTTTGCCTCAAACTCGGCATTCCCTACTATGTCTATAACTTCAAGGACAGCTTTAAGGAAAATGTAATCGACCGCTTTATCAGAGCCTATGAAAACGGTACAACACCGAATCCCTGCATTGACTGCAACCGCTTTATCAAATTTGAAAAGCTCATTCGCCGTGCAGAAGAGCTTGACTTTGACTGCGTTGTCACGGGGCATTACTCAACAATTGAGTATGACAAGGGTGCAGACCGCTATTTGCTGAAAAAATCGGTTGACAGCACAAAAGACCAAAGCTATGTGCTGTACTGTCTTACACAAAGACAGCTTGCAAAAACACTTCTTCCTCTTGGCAAATATACAAAGGAAAAGGTGCGTGAAATTGCAAATGAGCTTGGTTTGATAAACGCACGAAAACACGACAGTCAGGACATTTGCTTTGTTCCCGACGGGGACTATGCAAAATTCATTGAACAGTACACGGGCAGAACTTATCCTAACGGTAATTTTGTTGATACCAAAGGTCATATTCTCGGTGAACACAAGGGAATTATCCGTTACACCGTAGGTCAGCGAAAAGGTCTTGGACTTGCACTCCCCCACCCTATGTATGTTAAGGAAAAGAATCTTGACACCAACGAGGTTATTCTCTGCGATAACAACGAGCTTTTCTCAAAGGAGCTTTATGCAACGGACATAAACCTCATCACCTGTAACAAAATCGACAAGCCGATTAAAGTCAAGGCGAGAGTTCGTTACAGCCAGCCCGAAAAGGACGCAATCGTTGAACAGATTGACGATAACACCCTGCACATTGTCTTTGACGAACCTCAAAGAGCAATCTCAAAAGGTCAGGCAGCAGTCCTCTATGACGGTGAATATGTAGTTGGCGGCGGAACGATTATATAAAGTTTTATAATTATGATGATTTTAGAGAGCGTGATTTCACGCTCTCTTTTTAGATTGATAGCATTGCGATTATATTTCAGGCAGGAGGACACAGTTCGCCCCTACAGTTTAACAATGACATTGTTGTATTTATAAAGCAAGTTGAATTACAAATATTGTACCGTTACTTGCGGGCGGATAATATCCGCCACTACTTCAAACCAACATAAAAAGTCGGCAAGACAGTTTAATTTGCGTACTGTCTTGCCGACTTGTGTTTTTACTTATTTACACTTTTTCAAAAAATGATTACCATGTGCCGACATAAGCATGACCCTTTGAATCATACTGCGACTCTGTATAATAATTGAGCGAAGTGCCGTCAAAACCGATATCAATGGTCTGACTCGAACCGTTTGTGAAAATAATGTAATCAACAGTGTTCGGAACTTCAACCGAGTAAACCTTCTGACCATAGTCATTTGTGTTGAGATATGTCATCGCAACGCCCGGCCATGATTTTGTAGATGTACCGTCTTCAGCCCATGAGTAGCAGTAGAGTGTACCACCCCAGTTGAGTGAATCCGCAAACTTAACTGTATAGGTTGATGACGGAGTGGTTGTAGGCTCTGTAACAGGAGCTGTTGTTGCAGGAACAGTTGTCGGAGCAACTGTCGGCTCTTCTGTTGCCGGCTCGGTAACAGGGGCGGTTGTCGGAGTAACTTCCGGCTCATAATAAGTGCCGACATTTCCATGACCGTCAAGCTTTGCGACATACATCTGAATGTATGTTGCATCTTTAACGTTTACGATATCATCCTCGCCGTCAGCGTCACATCTTGCGGCCGCGATAAGAGCCTTATCTGAGAGTGTTATGAGCTTCACAATGTACTTCTGAACCGCTGTTGCGTCAAGTACATTAATCGCACCGTTGAGATTAACATCACCGATAAGGATTTTTTCCGTCGGCTGTGTAACGGGGGCTGTGGTAGGAGTTACCGTTGAAGGAGCAGTTGAAGGACGCTCCGATGATGTGTAAAGATAAACGACATTGATAATACCCGATGAAAGGTTGCCTGACGCATTTACGGGAGCAATAACATCTGTTCTGCCCGAAAGCGGAGAAGTTTTGTATGTATCGTCGGAAGAAACCTTTGACTGAATTAAAATTTCATCATCGGCAATCTTTTCACCTGTTGCGGCGTCAATGTGGCTTGTAATAACCTTACTGCTAAAGCTGAGTTTCTTATTCTGAACCCATGCCTCGCCCGAAACAAGGTAGCCTGTCTCGTTTGCACCCGGCTCCTGCTGTGAGTTTGTGTGGAACATTACATATGAGCTTGGTGCAGGAATTGTGCATTTGAGCCATCCGTTGCCCTCACTTGTCATAACAGTTGCGTTGTTCCACTTGCCGTTAGGCTCTTCGCCGCCGTCTGTGTAAGCATAGCAACGAACATTTGACCAGTTGTTTGAGTTATAGTAGTGAACAACCGAACTTGTGCTGTCAAGTGCCTTATAAACAAAGTTAATGGTTGTGTTCGTACCGTTAAATGTACCTGTCGTGTTGGCAGGATACTTGTCTGTGTCGAGCTGATAGCCCTGAATTGATGTGAACGGAACGCTGTAGCTGTCGCCTTCACGATACTTTGTTGAAACGGTATCCTTAATTGACTCACCGTTTTCGTCAACATAATTTACCGTAACATAGCCTGAACGAATACCGCTGGAGCTGTAAACATAAGTTACATTGTAGTTCTTTCCGCCTGTAACAGTACCCGAAGTTACACCCTGAGTATCCTTAAGAGTGTAGTCATAAAGGATGGTTGTGTCGGGGTAAGTACGGTATGTTGTACCGTCTGCATATTTTGCTGTTGATGTCTTTAAAACATTTCCGCTGTCATCAATATGTTTAATTGTTACCGTACCGAATGTTTTTTCACTAACCTTAAGGTTGTTGAATGTTGAACTCTGAACAAGCACACAGGCGCTGTTTGCGGGAACTGTATATGTGTTGCCCGAAACTGTGCCAAGACTTTTAAGACCTGCCGTCGTACCGTCTGCAACTACTGTCCAGCCGCTGCCGTCAAGTGTAATCGGCCAATCATTTGTTGAACTTGCGTTTACAAGAACACAAACCTTGCCCCACTCATTTGACTTGTTGTTTGAATATGTGTAAGCAACAACATCACCGTGTGTTGACTGGAATGAAGGAGTGTTGAATGTTGAACTCTTCATCGGAGAATAGTTTTCTCTGATTTCAAGAAGTCCCTTGTAATAAGCGGCAACATCCGAGTAGGTCTTTACTCTTGACCAATCAATCTCATTTATTGCGTCGCTTGATTTGTAGCTGTTTGTATCACCCTGTTTTGTACGGCAAAATTCCGAGCCTGCCGTCATAAACGGGATACCCTGTGAAGTAAGGAGAAGTCCCATTACTTTCTTAACCTGTCCCCTGAGTGATGAAGATGTTGAATTCCAGCTTGATGAGCCGTTACTCTTTACAATTTTATCCCAGAGGATAAGGTTATCGTGAGCGTCGGCATAAGCAATTGTCTGTGAAGGAGCCTGAGCCGAAAAACCCTTGCCGGTTACACCGTTTGCAACCGTTCCTGTCTTATCGGTGTTGCCCTGAACAAATCCCTTATCGGAACCGTCTGTGCTTCCCTTAATTGCATCACGGTAGCTGTCGCAGAACATACCTACTCTTGGATTGAGTGAACCTGCCTTTGACTGCGAACAACCGTCGGAAATTGCAACTGAACCGCCTGTCCACGGTTCACCGTACATGAGAATCTTTTTACCCGAACCGTCTGAATAAAGTCCGTCAAGAGCAGAACGGATATCGTTCATTGTTGTGATATCGTGAATACCCATAAGGTCAAAACGGAAACCGTCAATGTGGTATTCCTCCGCCCAATACTTTACGGATTCAATCATATACTTTCTGTACATCAGCTTATCCGATGCAGTTTCGTTACCGCAGCCTGAACCGTTTGAATATGCTGATGATGAATTCATTCTGTAGTAGTAACCCGGAACAGTTCTGTTAAAGCAGGAATCGGTTGAGAATGTGTGGTTGTAAACAACATCCATTACAACTGAAATTCCTCTGTCATGAAGAGCCTGAATCATCTGCTTGAACTCAGTGATTCTTGTGTTGCCGTCATATGGGTTTGTTGAATATGAACCCTCGGGAGCGTTGTAGTTCACCGGATCATAACCCCAGTTACGGTTTGAAGAAGAGCTTGCAACATCTTCCTTTACCGAACCGTAATCATAAACAGGCATAAGCTGAACGCAGTTAATGCCCTGCTCAACAAGATAGTCAATGCCTGTTGAAACGGCTGATGAACTTGTGTCTGAATTAAGAGTTGTGCCGCCCTCGGCAAATGCAAGATACTTACCCTTGTTATCCTCACTCACACCCGAGTTTTTGGAAACTGAAAAATCTCGCACATGAACTTCCCATACAGCCGCCTCGGATGCGCTGTTAAAGAGAACATGCTTATCGTCCGACCAACCACTCGGATCGGTTGAGTCAAGGTCAACAACCATTGTACGGTTGCCGTTTACACCGACAGCCTGTGAGTAAACATCCTGTGTTTCCTTGGTTGTGCCGTTTACTGTCACAAGATATGTGTAATATTTGTTTTTGTAATCACCGCTCAGATTAAGTGACCAAACACCTGTTGAGCTGTCTTTTTTCATATCATAGGTGCCGATTGCCGAAGCGCCCGCCTCGTTGTCAGAACCTGTTGTGTAGAGCTTGAGCTTTACGGATGACGCATCAGGTGACCAGGTTTTCCATGTTGTGGAGGTTTTGCTGTACACTGAACCGAGTCCCGATTCGTTATACGCTTTGCTTGCATAGCTTTCAAGATAATTTGCATTGTAATAATTGCCTGCTGAAACCGATTCATCGCTTGTTACTGCCGCATTTGAGGCAAAGGCCGACATACCTGCAATCATGGACAGAGAAAGAAGAATCGATAACGGTTTGCGTAATCTCATATTTTCACTCCTAAATATTATTTCGCACAAAGTACCGCACGATAACTATATTTTAACATTTATAAATACCGTATTTTTCCTATTGAGAACTAAAAAAGCATCCTAAAGCCAAACTTTAAGAATGCTTTTTATACATTATGCACAAGTAAAGACTGACGCAAAGCAATAATTAACTATTGTTGCAATATTTCAGCATTTAATTGTTATTGTTTTGTGATTCACCAAATAATCAGCTGCCCGCCGATTCATAGGCTTTTATTCCCCTGTTCCACACAATGAGTGAAATTCCGAACAATGCAAGCGAAATCAATATAGTTCCCAAAACGCAGAACCAACCGCTTTCACCTCTTAAAAAGAAGCTTGCCGGATAGTAAGCCGTAAAGGCAAACGGAATGATATAGGTAATAATCACCTTGATAAAATCGTTGTAAATCGTAACAGGGTACTTTGCAAAATCGTTCACAGCGTAAAACATATGAGTAATGTGACCGCTCTGTTTTGTCCAGAATGAAATTGCGGAAGTGAGAATTTTGACCGAGGTGTAAATCAACACGGCAAACGGAACAAGTGCAAGGAGCACAAGCGCCCTTTGCCACACAATATTTCCTCCGATTCTTATAAGGCTGTAGGTAATCAAAATTATGCCCATAAGAAGTTCGCCGAAAGCGTCAACCTGAAACTTTTCAACAGTCACATAGAAAAGGCTGTTGATAGGTCGGGTGAGGTACTTGTCAAAATCGCCCTTGCGGACAATGCTGTAGCCAATCATCCACAGGTTGTCAAAGAACATATGGTCAATCGCTTTCGGAATAAGACTGAAACCGTAAATAAACAGAATCTCGTCAAATGTCCAGCCGGCAAGGTCGGGAATCTGTGAAAAAATTATTCCGATAAAAAGAATCTCAACAGCCTGACCAAGCAGAAATCCGATTGCACCAACGGTAAAATCCACCTTGTACTCCATAAGTCTTTTCAGGTGCTGTGAAATAAAAATACGGTGAAGTCTGAATACTCTTTTCATAATATCAGCCTCCCTGTATGCAAAGGTGCTTCATTGCAAAATGCCATATCATCTTTGAAACAAGCACAAAGACTGCAAGCCAAAATGCCTGCAAAAGCATTGAAAACGCAATTTGAAACGGTGAGTACATATTCATATAAATCATTACAGGTGTGTAGGAAAGGCTTGCAAACGGCAGATATGTAAGCACTGTCTGCAAAACATCGGGCATAAACGCAAGCGGAATTGTACTGCCCGAAAGGAATCCTACAATAACATCTTTGATTAAGTTTGTTCCCCACAGGTTTTTGAGGAAGAATGCAAGAAAGCCGTAGCAGACATTGAAATAAAAGTTTATAAGATATGCAAGCTGAAGTGACACAAAAAACAGCACAAAGCTTACAATGTTAAACTGAACCGTACCTGTAATTACAAAGCGGTAAATTTCAACGCCGAGGACAATCGGCACAAACATAATCGAGTAGTTAATCACCTTGTTGCCGAGTTCCTGAAAAAGAAAGCACATATCAAACGAACACGGCTTAATCATTCTCATACTAACCGAACCGTCAACAATTTCTTCGCCGAGTGCAAATGCTCCGTCGCTGAATGAAAGGTAGCCTGTCAGAAAAGATATGAACACATAGACGGTCATATCTTCCATTGTAAAGCCCATAAAATTCTGATTTTGCGAGCTGTTAAAAACGGCTTTCCAAATAAAGTACATTACAAAGCATTTGAAAATTTCACCGATAAGAAAGAAGATGAAATTCGCCCTGTAAGCCATTGCACTCTGCACACCTGCACGGGAAAACGGCGAGTAGGTTTTAAGGAGTTTTTTCATCTACACACCCTCCTTGTAAATACGGCGGATGATTTCTTCAATATCGGCATCTTTAACGCTAATATCGCTGACATTGATGCTGTTGAGTGTGTATTTGAGAACCTCCTGAACAGACGCTTTCTGACTGTTGAAGCGAACCTTTACCTCAACACCGTCGCTGTCAACGGCGAGGTCATCATCCGAAAGCGAGAAAGTTTTTGCATAATCAAGAGCTGAAAGTGAATCTTGATTTTTAAGTTCAAAGCACAGTTCACGCATTTGACCGTACTTGTGTTTCAAATCATTGATAGGGCCGTCATAAACCTTTTTGCCCTTGTCAATCATAACAATTCGGTTGCACAGAAGTTCAATATCGGAGAGGTCGTGGGTTGTGAGAATAACGGTTGTTCCCTCTTCCTCATTGATTTTCTGAATGGCTTTTCTGATGTTGTCCTTAACCACAACATCAAGACCGATTGTCGGTTCGTCAAGGAAGAGAACTTTTGGGTTATGCAGCATTGATGCGGCAATGTCTGCTCTCATTCTTTGACCGAGTGAAAGTGTGCGGACAGGGCTCGTGATGAACGATTCAAGGTCAAGCACTTCGTTAAGAAATGACATTCGCTCTTTGTAGTCCTTATCCGAAACTTCATAAATTTCTTTCAGCACAGCGTAGGTTTCACGCAGTGCCAAATCCCACCAGAGCTGCGTTCTCTGTCCGAACACAACGCCGATTTCTTTAACATATTCTTTTCTGTTTTTGTAGGGAATCTGACCGTTAATCATACACTCACCCGAGGTCGGGGTAAGAATACCCGTGAGCATTTTGATTACGGTGCTTTTGCCTGCACCGTTAGGTCCGATAAATCCCAGAATTTCGCCCTTATCCACCTCAAAGGAGATGTTATCAACAGCCGTTATAATCTCCGTTTTGGGTTTGAACAGTGACTTTACGCTGCCCTTGAGGCCGGGTTCTTTGATAGTCTTTTTGAACTCTTTTCGTAAATTTTGAACACTTATCATATTCTTCTCCTCATTAACCAGTTGCCCCATTGAAAAGACACGAGTTTCAAAAAGGATACTGTAAATTTGCAGCCTTTTATGAGGAATATTGTAACATTCAGCCGAGTAGCAAAGCAAGTATATATCAGTTTACATTTTGCCGAAAAAACCGCTTTTACGGCAACTTTCGGTTGCATTGCCAATGTTTCAACATTCAAGGCTGTTTGTATTGCTTTTAACGGCTAAGCAATATTTGCGCAGACAACCGCAAGTAAAAGTCTGTACAATTTAATTATACAGGAATTATATGGCATTTGCAACACTTTATTACATATTTTTAAGATTTTTTCGAACAAAGGTTTTTATTGTTATATAATTTCTTAACGGTGGTTTACATTCATTTGTCATTATGTACAATTTATGATTGACACACCACTGTTTGTTTACAATTTAACAATATTTTTGTAATAATATTGACAATATTGCAACATAATAGTATTATTATCTTGTGACCGGTTGTTATCCGGAGGGAAAAATGATAACCTACAAATTGAATCATACACCCGAAGACGGGTTTAACACCTTTGGGATAAGCGCATTTTGCGGCAAAAAGCTTATAAAATCCGTGTCGGGAATCAGCGAAAGCTTTCGTGAAATGACGGAGCTTGTCGAAATGTGCAACGAACTTGAGCTTGAACTCTGCCAGCTTGACGACATTATCGAAGATTATCTTACTGATTTCACACTTTAATTTGCAAAGACTTTAACTTTTGTCATAATCGTGGTACAATAGTGTTTAATGTTCTATCAGACATTATATATCAGACAATAAGGTGATATCATGATTTGCAATTTATGTCCGAGAAAATGCGGTGCTGTTCGTACTGCCCACAGCGGAAACGGATTTTGTAAAATGGGAGAACTGCCCGTTGTTGCAAGAGTTGCTCCGCACTATGGCGAAGAACCGTGCATAAGCGGCACAAAGGGCAGCGGAACTGTTTTCTTTTCGGGTTGTACAATGAGATGCGTGTACTGCCAGAACTACGAAATTTCAAACGAGGACGGCGGAAGAACAATCACTCCCGAAAGGCTTGCCGAATGTTACAAAGAACTTGAGGACAAGGGAGTGCATAACATCAACCTTGTAACGGCTGACCATTTTGCACACGCTGTTGTTAAAAGTCTTGAAATTTACAAACCGAGAATTCCGATTGTATATAACTGCAGCGGATACACAAGTCCGAAAACTCTCAGTATGCTTGACGGACTTGTTGACATTTATCTTCCCGACTTTAAATATGCAGATGATTTTCTTGCGGTAAAATACTCTTCCGCACCGAATTATGTCAACACAGCTGTTGCCGCAATTCACGAAATGACTTTTCAGGTTGGTCTGCCCCAGTTTGACGATGACGGCATTATGAAAAAGGGCGTTATCGTAAGACATCTGATTTTGCCTGCCCACACAAAGAACAGTCTTGAAGTGCTTGATATTGTAAAACGCAGATTTGGCGATCAGGTTTTGTTAAGTCTTATGTGTCAGTACATTCCTATGGGCAAGGTCAGCGACAAAGAGTTTTCACGAATTAACCGTAAAATCACACGCAGAGAATATGACAAGGTAAAGCTTGAAATGATGCGACTGGGAATTGACGGCTTTACACAGGAGCTTTCTTCCGCAGATGAAAGCTATGTCCCCGAATGGGATTTTGAAGGATAATTTTGTCAGTTCGGTCATCTGAATTCCTCTTCATTTTTCAATTGGTATTGTTTACTTGGTATTATTCTCTTAGTCTTTTTCTATGGGTATTATTAGGCTTCAAATTCTGAAGTAGTCCCCTTCAAAATCTGAAGGGGGCAGGTGCAAATTTTGAAGGGTATGAGTTCAAATTCTGCACCCCTAAAATACGAATTTTTACATTCGATTTTACCGCCCGTTAAAAACAATTAAATTAACATAAAAACGGAGAGCGTCTTGCCCTCCGTTTAATTTTTATTAAAATATTTTACTGCTTTTCAACCGTTTGTGACGGTTTTACATACAGGGTTTTGTTGTTGACATAAATTACCATACCCGGTTTTGAGCCGTTTGGCTTTGACACATAGCGAACAAGTGTGCAGTCAACGGGAACCTGACTGCTGTTTCTCGCCTTACTGTGATATGCCGCAAGCCGTGCCGCCTCATAGATTGCCGTGTCGGAAATCTCTTTGCCGTCCGAAACAACAATTACATGAGAACCGTGAATGTCCTTTGTGTGCAGCCACATATCGTTCTTTGATGCTGTTTTCAAAGTCAGCTTATCGTTCTGACGGTTGTTTCTTCCGACAAGGATTTTAAAACCGTCGCTTGATTCAAATTCGAGTGGCGGCAAAGTTGTCTGACGGGGCTTTTTGCCTTTTTGAACCTTGAGATAGCCCTGCTCGGTAAGTTCCTCACGAATTTGCGCAAGGTCTTTTTCATTCTCCGCACGGTCAACCGTATCGAGAACCGAGTTAATATAATCAAGCTCTTCCCTGCCCTTTTCAAGCTGTTCTTTGAGCATAATTTCGGCATTTTTAGCCTTGCGGTAATCCTTGTAATACTTCTGAGCATTTGCCGAAGGTGAGATTGCCGGATTAAGCTTTATGCGTAAAATTGCGTTGTTCTCATCGTAAAAGTTTTCAACATCAACATACTCCGCACCACGCTCAATGCGATAGATATTTGCCTGCAAAAGATCACCGCATATGCGAAGATGCTCACGGTCTGCACAGCGTTCAAGCTCACTCTTCTGTTTTGCAATTTTTCGTGCAAGCCTTTCAAGGGTGTTGTTCAAAAGCTTTGTAAGGCTTTGTGATTTCACCCTCATTCTGTCACGACTGTCACGAGCTTCATAGAATCCGTCAAGCAAATCGGAGAAGCTTTCCTTACTCTCCACCTTTGCAAAATCGCCGTACTGCTCAACATTCATAAAGCAGAAGTCCATAGGCTTGCCGTCCTCACGATAAACCACAACAGGCTTGCCCGAACAATCGCTGCAAACGCTTTTCAGTTTTTCGATTTCAACTGCAAGTCGGTCAAAAAGCACACCCTCAATTCTGTTTGTTGCGCCCTCCATAACCTTGTATTCAATCTCACGGCATACAATCGGAGAAACGCCCTCAATTGTCCTTAACAGCGCCTTGTTAAGCGGCATTTCCGTGTCAAGATTTTTTACGGCTGTACACACATCAAGCGCCGAACATTTAAGCAGATTCAGCTTGTTCTGCGATTCGGGAAGTTCATATTTTATATTCGGCAGTACAAGTCTTTTACTGCTCATTGTAAGATCGACACGCTTGAGTGAGTCAATGATGATGCCGTTTGAATCAACAATAATTATGTTGCTGTACATACCCATAATTTCGCATACAACAGTTATCATCACAGTATCGCCGAGCTCGTTCACGCACTCGAAATCGAGCATAAGAACACGGTCACAACCGTTCTGGCGAAGTCCCACAAGCTTTCCGCCGCCGATTCTTTTTCGCAAAAGCATACAGAACATCGGAGGTTGTGCAGGATTTTCGGGTGTTGACGAACAGAAGTTCACTCTCGGTGAATTTGCTCGTGCAGAAAGCAACAGCTTTTTGTTGCCGGAAAATGTTCTCAGCCCGAACACAAGCTCCTCTCTGTTCGGCTGATAAATCTGCGACACCCTTGCCCCGAGAGCCTCTTTTTCTATTTCACTTTTAATATGTCTTAAAAAAATTCCGTCAAGCGCCATAGTAACTCCGTAAATTATTTGTGATATTTACCGTTTGATGAAATCTCAAACGCACGGTAAATCTGTTCGCTTAAAATCATTCTTGCCATTTGGTGAGGAAAGGTCATTCTGCTCATTGAAAGACGGACATCTGCCCGTTTTTTAACCGATTCGTCAAGCCCGTAGCTGCCGCCGATAATAAAATCAACGGTGCTTTTTCCGCTTACGGATGCATTGTCAATCAGCTTTGAAAGCTCCTCGCTCGACATAGACTTTCCCTCAATACACATTGCAACAACATAATCCGAAGGCGAAATTTTCTGCATGATTCGTTTTCCCTCAGAGGAAATAACCTCATCAATCTGCGACCTATTCGGTATGTTGTTCTTAATGCGTTCTTCCGAAAGCTCAATAATATTGAATTTACAAAATGCAGTCAAGCGTTTTGCATACTCTGCAATTGCGTCGGTAAAATATTTTTCCTTGATTTTGCCGATACAAATTATGTTAATCTTAATCATATTTCTCTTGTTTGTTTAAGGTTAAAAGATGATGGCTTTTGTTGTGCTTACACTCGGAGCAACATCAAGCGAATAATCGCTTTTGTACTTCATTCCGTTTGAAGTGAGCAGGTCTACGGATGTTGACATTGCAAGCGGAACGGTATTATTTTCTTCGCTGAGATGACCGAGCATAAGTCTTAAAGTTCCCTTTTCAACAAGGTTAACAAGTTCTTTTGCACACGCCTCATTTGAAAGATGTCCTCTGTTTGAAAGGATTCTCTGCTTTAGCGGATAAGGATAAAATCCGTTTTTGAGCATATTGATATCGTGATTTGACTCAAGCACAACAAAGTCGCTCTGCTCTGCGGCAGTTCTGACATCGGGCAACATAACGCCCATATCGGTTGCTATAAGTGCGGATTTTCCGTCGGGAGCAGTAACACGGTAGCAACAGCTTTCCGCCGCATCGTGGGGGGTGTCAATTCGCTGAACACGCATATTGCCGATTACAACCTCGTCAGTTATAACATCTGCATCTGTGTTTGGATCAAGCTTATTACCTGCCCTCAAAGCATTGAGCGTACCAAGGCTTGAATACACCTTAAAGCCGTAACGCTTTGCAAGCACACGCAACGCACTGCAATGGTCAGTGTGTTCGTGAGTTATAAAAACCGCCCCGATACTGCCCATATCAAGTCCGTTTGCAAGCATGGCATTTTCAATCTGCTTGCATGAACGACCTGCGTCAATCAGTACGCCTTCGCTTGCCGAACCTATGTAGTAGCTGTTACCCTTACTTCCGCTGAACAGCGGTACTGCTCTTGCCAAAACAATCAATCCTTATCTTTAGTATAACGAATATGATAACACAAATTTTAAAATTTGTAAATTATCTCACAAAAAAGCCGTTCTCACAAAGAAAACGGCTTTGATTTCTAATTAAATTTTAGTCAGGCACCGAGCTCCTGCTCGTTGTCTCCTGTAAAATACACCTTTTTGATATCTGCACCGAGTGCTCTGAACTTTTCAACAACATCTTCATATCCACGCTCAATGAACTGAATATTTGAAATCTCTGTTGTACCGTTAATTTCAAGAGCGGCAATAATCATAGCCGCACCTGCACGAAGGTCGGTTGCCTTAACGGGAGCCGCTGTGAGCGGAACACCGCCCTCAATGATTGCAAGTCTGCCCTCAACAGAAATCTGCGCACCCATTCTGATAAGCTCGCTGACATACTGATAGCGATTATCCCAAACATTCTCGTTGATAATGCTTGTTCCGGGAACGCTCATAAGCAATGCGGCAAACTGCGGCTGACAGTCTGTCGGGAAGCCGGGATGCGGCATTGTCTTGATATTACAGCGCTTGAGCGGAGCAGATGAAGCATCAACCTTGAGAGCCTCATCATATTCCGTAATCTTAACACCCATCTCACGCAGCTTTGCGCTGATTGATTCAAGATGCTTCGGTGTAATATTCTTTACCGTAATACAACCTCTTGTTGCGGCGGCGGCACACATATATGTTCCAGCCTCAATCTGGTCGGGAATAATCGAATAAGTAATGCCGTGAAGATACTCAACGCCACGGATTTTGATAACATCCGTACCTGCGCCTCTGACATCCGCACCCATTGAATTAAGGAAGTTCGCAAGGTCAACAATATGCGGTTCTCTTGCGGCATTTTCAATAATAGTCTGTCCCTTTGCCTTTGATGCGGCAAGCATAATGTTCATTGTTGCACCAACGGACACAACATCAAGGTACACATGTGTACCGACAAGTCTGTCGCATTCTGCCTCTATAATCGCACCGTCAACAAGCTGAGTTGTCGCACCGAGAGCCTCAAAGCCTTTAAGATGCTGGTCAATCGGACGCACACCAAAGTTACAGCCACCCGGAAGAGCCACCTTAGCCTTGCCGTACTTGCCCAAAAGTGCGCCGAGAAGATAATATGATGCTCTCATACCTCTTACAAGGTCGGTCACAGCATTGCATGTGCGGATTTTTGTAGGATCAATATATAAGGACGAACGGTTGATTCGTCTTACATTAGCACCCATCTGCTGAAGAATTCTGCTGATAAGTGATACATCGCTGATGTTAGGAATATTTTCAATCTGGCATGGTTCATCACAAAGAATAACTGCCGGAATGATTGCAACGGCTGCATTTTTCGCACCGCTGATTGTCACTTCACCCGATAATGGCTTTCCGCCGGTAACTACGAACTTCTCCAATTGTTACACCCCAATTAATGTGTAGAAGATACTTTTAACTAAATAAGCTAAATATCTGAAAATGTATATCTATATAGTGTATAAGTAAAAATCAAAAATTATACGAATCTAAAATTCATAATGAGAACTAATTTGTTACATTTTATTAAAAACGAACCCACTCGGTTACGCAGATGTAATTTAACAATTCTCTTACAGAAAATGATACTACAAAATTGTAGTAAAGTCAACGGAATAATAAAACTGTAATCTATTTTTGGGCATGTTGTACTCAAATTATTAATTTGTTGCTCTTTTTGTTTTTAATATAACCAACCATGTTTTTTTAAACTGTTTTTTCCTAAAAAGAAGTAATTAATCAAAGCAATTTTTTGTAAAATTATTACAAATTGAAACAGTTATTATATTTTCTTAATTGAAAATTTGCAGGCAAATCTATCGTATATATTTATTCTTTGCAAATCAAACGAATAAAACAAAAATATCTAAAGGTAAATTTTTTAAAAATCACAGACAAAATGATTATTATGCCGAAAAAAAGACTTTACTGCCACTTGCATTGAATTTAAAACTTTTATCAATTATGATTGAAACAGAATCAGTCGGCAAGTGTCCTTTTACATTATAATAACGACAAAATTAAGGCATTGCGGCAAATTTTTAATTAACGGGGGATTCAGAATGAGCGAAACAGCAAAAGAACCGAAAAAAATAAGTAAAAGAAGCAGTGAAGAAAAAATTGAAATTATTGTTGCGATTTTTCTCGGAATAACCGCACTCGCCACAGCATGGGCATCGTGGATAGGTTCACTTCACGGCGGAAATCAGGCGACTAACTACACAAAAAGCAACAACCTCTCATCAGAGGGCAACTCGATGTGGAATGAGGCTTCTCAAAATCTTATGCAGGATATGATCACATGGAATGACATCAATGAGGCAAACCTTAATTACCAATATGCAGAATCTAAAAACGATAAAGCGGAAATGGAAAAATATCAGTACCAAATTGATCAGCTTATGAGTGATAACTGTACAGAAGAATTTCTTGAGGCAATTAATTGGGCAATGGATCAAAAGGAAAATGTAACTCCGTTTATGAAGGACGGTTACACCGAAAGCTATTTTGCAAAGGCACAAGCTACAATTGAAGAGTCGGACAAACTTCTTGAACAAGGTAAGAAAGATAACGCAAACGGTGACGCATTCGGTCTTGTAAGCGTAATTTACTCGGTTGTACTCTTTATGCTCGGTATCGTAGGCACATTCAAGAATCTTCCGAACAGAAGAATTGTGCTCGGTGTTGCAGTTGCAGGTTTTATTCTTGCCACTATATATATGTTTACAATTCCGATGCCGACAGGATTCAATATTCTCAGTTATTTCGGAATGGCATAAAACAAAATATTCTGTACTCACAGCGGTGAAAGCAAATGCTTTTGCCGCTGTTTTTTTGTAAAAAATCAAAAAAACATTACATTTTTTCGTGTGTGTCTATTGACTTTTTAAAAAGGGAATGCTATATTATAATTAACATATGAGCATATCTTCATATGTTCAAGTATAACTTTTAACCTGAGAGAAAATTAAAGGGGACGCCTATGGAAAACAAAGAAAAAACAACCACTCCCGAAATGCCCGACATTGATGTGCTGTTTGAGCTTGCAGACCTTTTTAAGGTTTTCGGTGATTCAACCCGACTTCGCATTATGTACACCATTTCGGAAAATGAAATGTCGGTGCTCAACATTGCTGAAGCTCTCAGCATGGAGCAAAGCACAATTTCCCACCAACTGCGTGTGTTAAGGCAGAACAAGCTGGTGCGTGTTCGCCGTGAAGGAAAGCAGATTTATTACAGCCTTGACGATGACCATGTGAAAAGAATCATAGAAATGGGACTTGACCATGTTCTTGAATAAGGAGGGAGACATATGAGGTACAAATATCAGCTTGACAATCTCAACTGCGCTCATTGTGCAGGCAAGATTGAGGCTAAAATTGCAGAAACAAACGGCTTTGAAGATGTGAGCTTTAATTTTGCGACAAAACTTCTCAACTTCAAAAGCGAAAAGCAGAATCCTGTTTCCGAAATTCAGGCAATCTGCGACAGCATTGAGGACGGTGTAACCGTTGTTGACAAAACTCCGAAAACCAATCTCAAAAAATACACCTACACTTTAGACAATCTCAATTGTGCTCATTGCGCGGGCAAAATTGAGGCTAAAATTGCAGAAACAGACGGCTTTGAGGATGTAAACTTTAATTTTGCGACAAAACTTCTCAATTTCAAAAGTGAAAAGCAGAATCCTGTTTCCGAAATTCAGGCAATCTGCGACAGCATTGAGGACGGTGTAACTGTTGTTGACAAAACTCCGAAAAATGATA